>ERZ780212.10-NODE-10-length-239768-cov-19.701514_pt1 | contig 239768 bp, 162 predicted proteins | sample MGYA00511364_ERZ780212 | MGnify/ENA primary metagenome ERZ780212 (study PRJEB29588, sample SAMEA2147991) | human gut metagenome | biome: human gut; feature: human-associated habitat; material: faeces | place: Denmark | collected 2008/2010 ... | reverse complement strand
AACGACCACATTCCTCGCTGAACGGCAAGACTCCGATGCAAAAACTCAAGTCTGTTGAGCACCTTATTCCAATCCAGCCCGATGTGAGTGAAAAATTCTTGGAGTCAAACGAAGAAATCCTGCCACGTAATTACGAATATCTTAAATTCATAAAACATAGAAATAAGAAAGCTGTTGTTCAATAAGCTGTGGAGAATTACAAATATATCACTGACTGTTAACACTTTTAAGCTCATCGGTCGGGGAACGGCCAGCGCCAAGGGGCGGGACCACCCGTCCCGACGAGCGTAAAAATACGGCAAGCTAATGTAGCGAATCTGTTGTTATAGCACACCTTATGCCTAATACTTAATATCTAATCTTAATACCTAAATCAATATCTTCCCGCCTTGGCAATGCGCTTCGGAATGTCCGTATTGTCCATCTTGCCCATAAACAAGTCAGAACCTGCACCAACGGCATAGACAGGAACATATTCAGCCGTATGGCTACTGCTGGTCCATCCGATGCGAGCAATCTGACTCATTACATCGTTAGCAGTTACAGCCAGCGGCTCGGTCTTGGCATAGAGCGTTTCCTTGAAAGCCACCTTGTTCTTTACAAAAGACGTTTCATACACATCGCGCAGCGAGCGTTCCTGTTCCCATGTCAAAGGCAGCTTGCTCCAGAAGCCCATTGTCTCAGACAGAAGTTCCTTCACTTGCTCCCAAGACGCGTGTTCGTTGCGGCGCAAGTCTGTGATGCGACGAGACAGAGCCTCAACAGACTGCTTCTGGCAATCGAGCGCCTTCAGATTCAGCGTATACGTTCCGGTACCCATACCCAAACCGCCTGTTTCGTGGTCTGCAGAAACTACAATCAGTGTCTCCTTCGGATGCTTCTTGTAGAATTCGTAAGCTACACGGATGGCATTATCCATGTCAATAACCTCTTTAACGACCGTACCCGGATCATTGCTATGGCAGGCCCAGTCAATCTTTCCTCCCTCAAGCATCAAGAAAAATCCCTTCTTGTTGTCTCTCGTCAGGAAGTCAATGGCACTTTCCGTAATTTGTGCCAGCGTCAGGTCACCCTCCTTGCGGTCAATGGCATAGGGCAAACAACTGGCGGAAGCACCTTCATCTTGCAGCAGCACCATCTTATCGGCGGTAGCGGCCTTCTCTTTATATTCCTTCAGACCACGGGCAATGGTATAACCCGCTTCTTCTATCATGGGATAAATAGAAGGAGCCTCTTTCTTGTCAAACGTTGTGGAAGGCTTCAAGAAACCTGCACCAGCAAAAAAGTCGAAACCGCTCTTGGGAAGTTCCAAAGCAATCTCATAATACATATTACGATTAGGCTGATGGGCATAGAAGGCTGCCGGCGTAGCATGATCCACACTGACGGTAGTAGCAATTCCCACCTTCTTGCCGCTCTTCTTAGCCAGATAGGCTACACTCTCCAAAGCTTCCTTGTTGACATCCACGCCAATGGCGCCATTGTAGGTTTTCGAGCCGGTGGCCAAAGCCGTTCCGCCAGCCGAAGAGTCGGTTACCGAATTGCTGGCCGAATAGGACGTGGCGATACCTGCAGCCGGAAAAGATCCGAACAGCAGTTTCTGCGTACCGATGCGGCCATCCTCCATCTCGGCACGAAACATTTCCGTTGTATTCACTTGATTGACTCCCATACCGTCGCCGATAAAGAAGAAAACGTACTTGGCCTGCTGGGCATAGGTCATCCCTGCCATCAGGACAAAAAGTAACAAATAAGTCAGTCTTTTCATAATAAATCCTCTATTTAATGAATATTCATGGCTTTTATATTGGGGCAAATATAGTGAAAAGCCCACAAGGAAACATTAAGATTGCGTTAAAAAAAGCCCTGAAACGCATTGCGTTCAGGGCTTTTACATATTTTCCAGGCTGACAATCAAGCTTTCTTATTCAGGATAGCCATCGTATCAGAAGCAATCATCAGTTCCTCATCAGTAGGAATGACAACCACTTTCACCTTCGAATCATCAGTAGAGATGACAGCTTCTTCGCCACGCACCTTGTTTTTCTCGGCATCGAGCTTAACGCCCATGAATTCCAAACCGGAGCAAGCACCCCAACGGGCAGATGCCTGGTTCTCGCCTACACCACCAGTGAAGACAATCACATCCACACCACCCAAGGCGGCAGCGTATGCACCGATATATTTCTTGATACGATAGAAGTACATATTCTCAGCCAGAACAGCTTTCGGATCACCGGCAGCCACTGCATTCTCCAAGTCGCGCATGTCGCTCGATTTGCCGAAGATACCCAGTACACCGCTCTTCTTATTGAGCAGACTGGATACACCGGCAGCGTCCAAGTGTTCCTTCTCCATGATGAACGTCACGGCACCACCGTCAATGTCGCCACTGCGCGTGCCCATCATCAGACCTTCGAGCGGAGTAAGACCCATACTGGTATCTACACACTTACCATCCTTAATAGCCGAAATGGAACCTCCGTTACCGATGTGGCAGGTAATGATTTTCGTACCTTCGGGCTGGATACCCAGAAACTCGCATACACGTTTTGAAACATAACGGTGGGAAGTTCCGTGGAAGCCATAGCGACGTACACCATACTTCTCGTACAATTCGTAGGGAACGGCATACATATAGGCATAGTCGGGCATCGTCTGATGGAAAGCCGTATCGAAGACTCCAATCTGAGGCACATTCGGCAGGATAGCCTCAATGGCACGGACACCTTTCAGGTTGGCCGGATTGTGAAGCGGAGCCAGGTCGTTGCAGGCCGTAAAGGCATCGAGCACTTCCTTGGTCAGCAAGACCGATTCACTGAACTTCTCACCACCATGGACCATACGATGACCTACGGCATTGATTTCGTCCAGCGACTTAATGGCACCATATTCAGGAGAGACAAGGGTGTTCAAGATAAATTCCACACCCACTGTATGCTCGGGAATATTCTTTTCAAGGATTTTCTTCTCACCGTTTGGCAACGTCAGCTTCAGGAAAGAATCGGGCAAGCCAATCTTTTCGATACCACCTTGGGCAATGACTGCCTTGTGGTCCATGTCGAACAACTTATATTTGATAGATGAACTACCACAGTTCAATACTAAGACTTTCATAATCTTACTCTTATTTAAGGTTAATCATTTATTGGCATTGGCTTTCGCGGCGATAGCCTGATTGGCCGTAATGGCAATCATGCGATAAACGTCTTCGATGGAACAACCACGTGAAAGGTCATTTACCGGACGGGCAATACCTTGCAGAATCGGGCCTACGGCATCGGCATGTCCCAAACGCTGAACCAGTTTGTAAGAGATGTTTCCGACTTCCAGACTGGGTACAATCAAGACATTGGCATGTCCGGCTATGGCAGAGCCCGGAGCCTTGCTGGCGCCTACTTCAGGAACCAAAGCGGCATCGGCCTGCAATTCACCGTCAATTGCAATATCAGGAGCCATTTCCTTAGCAATCTTCAAGGCCTCAACAACTTTATCTACCACTTCGTGCTTGGCAGAGCCCTTGGTAGAGAAGCTCAACATGGCCACCTTCGGATCAAGCCCAGCCACTGCATGAGCCGTACGAGCCGTACATACGGCAATCTGAGCCAACTGAGAAGCGTCAGGTACCGGAGTTACAGCAACGTCTCCCATCACTAAAATGCCATTCTTTCCATATTCAGGAGCATGAGTCAGCAACAGCATAGCACCTGAAACACAAGTGATGCCCGGAGCCGTCTTGATAATCTGCAAAGCCGGACGCAAAACATCACCAGTCGTATTGCGAGCACCCGCCAACTGGCCGTCGGCATCACCACTCTTGATAATCAGGCAACCCAGATACAAAGGATTCAACACCAGCTTACGGGCTTCTTCAATCGTCATGCCTTTTTTCTTGCGCAATTCATACAAGAGCTGTGCATATTCCTCCTGCTTCGGATGATTGGCAGGATCAATGATGGTAGCCTTGTTGATATTACCCAATCCCCATTCTTTGGCACAAGCATGGATTTCATCAGGATTACCTAAAAGGATTAAATCGGCAATTCCGTCAGTCAGAATCTGATTGGCAGCTTTCAAGGTACGCTCTTCCGTACCTTCAGGAAGAACGATACGTTGGCGATCAGCCTTGGCACGTTCGAGAATTTCATTAATTAATCTTTGCATGATATATAAGATTGTGTTAAAGACTTGACAATACGTGTTTATCACGTTGCAAAAATACACAATTTTGCAACTTCAACATTGCAAATACGCGGTTTTTTGCGACGTGAATGACAAATATTATAATATTTAACACTATCCTTCCATTAAAAAAACGAACTTCCTACCGTAACTCACAAATACGACAAAAACTCCCTGAAAACGCTACACCCTATAAACATTATAACTACCTTTGCACCCGTTTTCAAAAAGGTATTTTAGGATATTTAGTTTTTAGGATTATGATTCGTCAATGCGCCATCCTTTTCGGATGTCTGGCTTTGGGTGAACTGATTGTCTGGCTAACAGGCATCAAACTGCCGTCGAGCATCATCGGCATGCTATTGCTCACCCTGTTTCTGAAATTGGGTTGGATCAAACTGCACTGGGTGCAAGGAATGTCCGACTTCCTGGTTGCCAACCTCGGTTTTTTCTTCGTGCCGCCCGGCGTGGCACTGATGCTGTACTTCGACGTCATAGCGGCTGAATTCTGGCCCATCGTCACCGCTTCGCTCATCAGCACCTTATTGGTTATTGTAGTCACCGGATGGGTTCACCAATTAGCACGTAAAATCAAATGAACTTCTTAGAAAACGAATTTTTCCTGCTGGCCATAACTTTCGGTATATTCTTCCTGGCCAAGCTCCTGCAGAAAAAGACGGGTATTATGTTGCTCAACCCCATTCTGCTTACCATCGCTCTGCTTATCCTGTTTCTGAAAATGACTGGAGTGAGCTATGAAACTTATAATGAAGGAGGACACCTCATCGAATTTTGGCTGAAGCCGGCAGTAGTCGCCTTGGGCGTACCCCTGTACCTCCAACTGGAAACCATCAAAAAACAATTGCTCCCCATCCTATTGTCCCAGCTGGCCGGCTGCATCGTCGGAGTCGCTTCTGTCGTACTGATAGCCAAGTGGATGGGAGTGTCCGACGAAATCATCTATTCGCTGGCTCCCAAATCGGTTACCACTCCCATAGCCATGGAAGTAACCAAATCACTGGGTGGTATTCCCTCGTTGACAGCAGCCGTCGTCGTATGCGTAGGTCTCCTGGGAGGCATCCTGGGATTCAAGACCATGCGACTGACTCATATCGGCAGCCCGATGGCCCAAGGGTTGTCACTGGGCACTGCTGCTCATGCCGTAGGGACCTCGACCGCGATGGACGTCAGCAGGAAATATGGTGCTTTTGCCAGCTTGGGACTGACACTGAACGGTATATTTACAGCATTGTTTACTCCAACCATCCTAAGATTATTAGGATTGCTTTAAACATGTTCATGCAAAAGCCATTAGGCATAGACAAATTGAAAGCCACTTATTTCATTTGTCTATGCCTTATCTTTTTGTATCTTTGCCCACTCTATTAGGAAATACGATGATATGATAGCATTCAAAGACATTGAGCTGAAAGACAAGGCGCTGATCACCTCCTTTACCTTACACAGCAAGAGGCGTAATTGTGACCTGTCGTTCTCCAACCTATGCAGCTGGCGCTTTCTGTACAATACCCAATTCGCCGTATTGGACGGTTACCTGCTACTGAAGTTCTGGGCCGAAGGCGAACTGGTTTATATGATGCCCATCGGAGAAGGCAACCTGAACAAAGTCTTGGAAGCGATGATACAGGACGCCCACGACGAAGGCGCTCCTTTCTGCCTGCTGGGCATCTGCACAGATATGTGTGCCGAACTGGAAGCGTTCATGCCCGGCAGATTTCAGTTCACGGCCGACCGTGACTATGCCGACTACCTATATCTGCGAACCGACCTGGCGACCTTGGCTGGCAAAAAGCTGCAACCCAAACGTAACCATGTCAACAAGTTTAAGCGTACCTACCCCAACTACGAATATACGCCCATCACGCCCGACCGCATTCAAGAATGCCTTGAACTGGAAGCCGAGTGGTGTAAAGCCAACCATTGCGACCAGCACGAAGGAACGGGCAACGAACGACGGGCATTGGTCTACGCACTGCACCACTTCGATGAATTAGGACTGACAGGCGGTATCCTTCACGTAGATGGACGTATCGCCGCCTTTACCTTCGGCATGCCTATTAACCAAGACACCTTTGGTGTACATGTAGAAAAGGCCGACACACGCATCGAAGGGGCATACGCAATGATCAACTATGAATTTGCCAACCACATTCCCGAACAATATGTCTATATCAATCGGGAGGAAGACTTGGGCATCGAAGGATTGCGTAAGGCAAAGCTATCCTACCAACCTGCCATTATTTTGGAAAAATATGTTGCCTGCCTACGCGATGAACCTGTAGAGCCTATCAAATGGTAGCTATTCGCAAACATTATGAAAGAAAAAGTCAGAAAACTTTGGAAACTCTGTTTCCATGACAGTCCAGCCTTTACCGACCTGTATTTCCAAATGAGATACAACAACGAGGTCAATATTGCCATCCAAAGCGGAGATCTGGTCATTGCAGCCTTGCAAATGCTACCCTACCCCATGACCTATTGTGGTAAAACGATTGCTACGTCTTATGTTTCAGGGGCTTGTACTCATCCGGACTTCCGCAATAAAGGGGTGATGCGCGAGCTGTTGGCCGAGTCCTTTGGCAAGATGCATCAGAAAGGTATCTTGCTATCCACACTCATTCCGGCCGAACCATGGCTGTTCGACTATTACGCCCAAAGCGGATATACGACAGCCTTCCATTATCAAACAACAATCTTTCACCAAACAGCAGACTACGAGCTATCATCAGAGTATGCAATGACAGTAACTAATGAGCTGACGGCCGCTTCCTATGACTACTTTGAACAAAGAATGCACCAACGCCCCTGCTGCATTCAACATACAGCAGCAGACCTTAAAGTCATCCTGGCCGACCTGCAACTAAGCGGTGGTCACATTTATACCCTTTATCATACCCTCCAGCAGGAACCCGTTGCCCTGGCCTTCGCTTATCCAGCTAAAGAAGGAGAATGGTGGATCGGCGAACTATTGGCCAATTCGGAGCAAGAGGCCCAAAATCTGCTGCAACGTATCTGCCAGACGACTCAGCAAGACACCCTCCGTCTGCTCCATCCCGTCCAGGAAAAAGAAAAGAGTGAAAGATTGGGTATGACCCGCATCATTGACGCCCATGCCATGCTCCAACTCTACGCAGCCGCTTATCCAGAGACTGAATGGAATCTGGTTTTGACCGACGAACAGCTGCAAGCCAACACGGGTTACTACTATCTGAACAACGGGCATTGCATGAAAAGTGCCAAACGGCTGCCTGTCAGCCATCTGGCACTTACTATCGGAGAGCTCACCGCAAAGATACTGGTTCCCCAACACCCCTACATGAGCCTGATGCTCAACTGAATTACAAGCCGCTGAAGTCCACACCTTCAAACAGCAGCGAAGGAATGCGCCACGACGAGGACAGACGAGGATCATTCCCCACGGCCGCCAATGACTGCCACAGGGTCAGCATATTGCCCGTCACATTCATTTCGTTGACCGGCTGCACCATCCGTCCGTCTTCTACCAGGAAGCCTTCAATGCCATACGAGAAGTCACCCGTCGTACTATTACAGTTTCCTCCATTGAAGCCCGTTACCAGAATGCCCTTCCCGACACCGGCCAACAGTTCATCCAAACTCTTTTCACCCGGCGCCATAACCAATACAGACGGTGAACTGATGGTAGGCGGCACTCCCATTTTTTTCGAATTGTAAGTATCAATAAAATAAGTCTTCAGAATGCCTTGATCGAAGATGGGACGACGTTCGGTAGCCACTCCCTCCGCATCAAAATACCCGGCACCATTGGCACCTATCAGATGGGGTTCGTCCGTCAGTGTCAGACAATCGGCCCCGACCTTCGTATTCAACTTGTCGAGCAGGAAAGAATTGTGCTGCTGGAGAGACAAACCATACAAGGCACTGAGCAGAGGGCTGAGCAGACGGCTGGAGTTCAGCGAATCGACAATTAACGTATACTTGCCCGAAGCAGCTTTTCTCTGTCCCAGCTTTCGAAGAACGCGTTCCAAAGCCTTTTGCCCGACACCCGTTTTCTGCAGCTTGTCATAAAACAGAGCGGAGTCATACCACATATCCGAAGGACGCGCCTCGCCCTCTCCTTTGATGGATACACTGGCCGAGACAGAATACCAGGTAGAGCGTTCCTCCCCTTCGAAACCATTGCTCGTCAAGCGATAAGAGGCACTCTCGCCATCACTGAAAGACGTGTCGACCGAGATGATGCGTTCGTCCTTGCCCATCACCTCCTCGGCTGCCGCACGGGCAATTGCCACCTTGTCGTCGGGACCTACCTTCCGTCCCTTCTCATCGAACAGTTGCAAGTCGGGCTTGCCTCCTTTATAGTAACGTGAAGGGTCGGGCAAGACACGTGCCTCGTCTACCGCCAGATAGCGGGTCGACTCAATGCCGTTACGGATGAAAGTTTCGAGCTCTTTCTTGTCCAGACGGTTGGTCGAATAGCTGCCGTAACGCCCGTCTACATAAAGATTGATGGTCAGCCCGCTTTCCGAAGCCTGCTGCAGCTTGTCCATCTGTGCATTGCGCAGATCGAACGACGTATTGGAGTTGGCATACAACACCAGCTTGGCTGCCTGGCAACCATTCTTCAGAGCAAAATCCAACGCCCATTGTGCCAGTTTCTTATTATTGTCTGTTATCATAGTCGTACTTTCTCTTTAATCGTTTTTACTCTCCTCCCACTGTCAGCTTGCTGACCAGTGCCGAAGGCATGCCACACGTCACAGGGCAAGACTGTCCGTCCTTGCCACACGTCCACGTGCTGTTGTCTATCTTCGCGTTGTCGGCCACCATCGTGATGTCAGCCAAAGCCTTCGGACCGTTGCCAATGATATTGATGTCCTTGATGGGTTGCGTCAGCTTGCCGTCCTCGATGAGATAGCCCGACTTCACGAAAAATGTAAAGTCGCCCGCACCGATCTGCACCTGGCCGTTGGTAAAGCTGTCCACATAGATACCCTGCTTGACCGAAGAGATGATGTCTTCTTCCTTCAGGTTGCCTGCCTCCATATAGGTGGCACGCATACGAGGGATGGGCATGTTGCGGAAGGTGTCGCGCCGCCCGTTGCCCGTGGGTTGCAGGCCGTAGTGGCGGGCGCTGATGCGGTCGTGGATGTAGCTCGTCAGAATGCCGTCCTTTACCAGATACGTCTTCTGTCCTTCCACTCCTTCGTCGTCGAAGTTGACCGAGCCGCGGTTGAAGGGGATGGTACCGTCGTCTACCACCTGGATGTGTTCGTTGCACACCTTCTTCCCCAGCATGTCGCAGAAGATGGACGTGCGCTTGCGGTTGAAGTCGGCTTCGAACGCATGCCCGATGGCCTCGTGCAACAAGATGCCCGAACCGCCGGCACCCATTACGACCGGCATTTCGCCTCCCTTCGGCTTGACAGCCTGGAAGAGCAGCGAAGTCTTTTCCACGGCTTCGCGCGCCAGCATGTCGACAATGTCGTCGGTCAGGAACTCAAAACCCTTGCGATAGGAGCGGGAAGCCACATAGTTTTCTACCCGTCCCTTGTCCTGCATGATACAGACGGCTATAAAATTCACCATCGGGCGATAGTCGTAATAGCTGGTGCCTTCGGAGTTGCAGAAAAGTACATGCGAAGTGCTGTCCGACAAGACAGCCTGCACCTTCATCACCCGTTTGTCCAGCGAGAAGATTTTTTCGTTCAGCTTCTCCAGATAAGGAATTTTCTCCTTCACGCTGACATCCTCCAGCGGCTCTACAACGGCATAACGGCTCTTGGGCAATGTCTTTTCCGTCAGAGCGGCCACGCGAGTCGTCTTGCCCGACGAAGCGATGCGGGCAGCCGTGCGGGCGGCACGCAGCATTTCGTCGAGCGTAACACCCTCGACATAGGCATACCCCGTCTGGTCGCCCGACAGGACACGCACGCCCATACCGAAGTCGATGTTGGCACTGCAATTGTTCACCTTGCCGTCCATCAGCGTGACACTATTGTTGAATGTATGTTCGAAATAAAGGTCTACATAATCGCCTCCCTTTTCCAGCGCCGCCTGCATCACTTTCTTCAAGTCGGCTTCGGTTACGCCGAAATGGGCCATGGCTGCTTCCGTAGCCGACTGCTTGCCGGCCGGATTCAGTTTGCCCGACGACATGGCCAGCGAAGGCAGGGTCAATGCACCCAAGGCAGCCAGGCTGCCTGTCTGTAGGAATTTTCTTCTGTCCATTTTTCTGATGATATTAGAATATATTGTTCATGTTCTTTCTAACCAATGTAACTTCCGTCTACCCTTCGTTGGTCAGCAGCCGCTCCAGCTCTTCGGCATTTAGACGCAGGTGGAACTGCCCTTTGTAGGCCACGGAGATGGCACCCGTCTCTTCGGACACGATGATGGCATGAGCGTCTGAAACCTGCGAGATGCCCATGGCCGCCCGATGGCGCAAGCCCAGTTCCTTGGGGATGTCCAGATTGTGAGAGACGGGCAGAATGCAACCCGCCGCCTTGATGCGGTGCTTGCTGATGACCATGGCACCGTCGTGCAGGGGGCTGTTCTTGAAGAAGATGTTCTCGATGAGCCGCTGGTTGATGTTGGCGTCTATCACGTCGCCCGTACGCACCACGTCGTCCAGCGGCATGTTGTGCTCCACCACAATCAAGGCTCCCACCTTCTGCTTGCCCATGCTGATACAGGCCATGACGATGGGCATGATGTCGTCATGCTCCAGCCCGTCCTTCTTGTTGCCGGTAAAGAAGCGCACCAGCGCACTGGCATGCTGATGCGATCCGAGCGTCACCAGGAAGCGTCTGATTTCCTCCTGAAAAAGGACAATCAGCGCCAGCACGCCCACACTGACCAGCTTGTCGAAGATGGAGCCGAGTAGCTTCATCTCGAGTACCTGCGACACCACCAGCCAAATGAGGATGAACACCAAGATACCCGTAAAGATATGGATGGAGCCCGATGCCTTCATCAGCTTGTAGGTATAGTACAGCAGGAACGCCACCGACAAGATGTCTATAAAGTCTTTTATACCAAAATCGAAAAACACGATACTACTATATTATATGATAAAAATACTAACCGCTACTCGTTCGCCTTCATCGCTCCGACAATCTTCACTGCCTCGACGGCCGGACGGACGTCGTGCACCCGCAGGATGTCAGCTCCCTTCATCAGGGCCAGCGTATGGAGCACGGTCGTGCCGTTCAAAGCCTCTTGGGGTGTCGTGTCCAGCAGGCGATAAATCATCGACTTGCGCGACACGCCTACCAGCAACGGCAGCTCGAAGAGTCGGAATTCCTCCAGATGGGCCATCAGCTGATAATTGTGCTCCAACGTCTTGCCGAAGCCGAAGCCGGGGTCGAGTACGATGTCCTTCACACCCAGGTCGCGAAGCTGCTGTACCTTGCGGGCGAAATAGAGGAAGACCTCGCGCAGCAGGTTGTCGTAGTGCGGATGCTGCTGCATGTTTTGAGGCGTTCCCTGCATATGCATCATGACGTAGGGCACATTCAGTTCGGCCACCGTGCTGAACATGTCGGCATCCATTTCACCCGCCGCAATGTCGTTGATGATGGCCACGCCATACTCCCCCACACACATCCGCGCCACGTCCGCCCGAAAGGTGTCGACCGACACCACCGCCTCGGGAGCCGTGCGCCGCAGCACCTCCAAGCCCATGCGCAGACGCTTCATCTCTTCCTCGGCCGACACGTGTTCGGCATTGGGGCGCGAAGAATAGGCTCCCACATCGATGATGGCCGCCCCCTCGTCCACAATCTGCCGCACGCGGGCTTCGATTTCTTCCTCCGTCTGCATGCGGCTCCCGCTATAGAAGGAGTCGGGCGTCACGTTCAGAATGCCCATTACGCACGGCGTCGAAAGGTCGAGCAACCGGCCGTTGACATTCAAGTATTTCGTATATTCCTGGTTCATGGAAATCGTCTTTCTACAATTAATCCCTGCAAATGTAAACAAAAACACAGGCACAGCCGCACAATCCTCGCATTATTTTCAGTTTTCGCCTCCTTGTCTCCTAAAAAACAAAGCATCGTTTTCCGAGCATCAAAGTACCGCTTTGTGCCTGAGAAAGCACTGCTTTGTCTGGCGCAAGGAACAGGCAGGCGCGAAGCATGCGGACAGCCCTTTGCCATCCGAACGCTCCGCGCCCCAAACACAGATGCGATATAGGCCGCCTCAATCCTTGGCCTGATGTACCGTGAGCTGCGGGAAGGGGAAGCCGATGCCTTCCTTGTTGAAGGTGTCGTAAACGAGTTCGTTCACTTCGAACATCACATTCCAATAATCCTCATTCTTTGTCCAGACACGCACCGTAATGTCCACACTGCTTGCGCTCAGAGACTTCAGGACAATCATCGGTTCGGGTGTACGCAAGATGCGAGCATCAGCGTCGATAATGCGGCGAAGGACGGCACGCACCTTCTGCACGTCTTCACCATACTCCACACCGAAAGTCCAGTCAATGCGTCGCGTTTCCTGCTTGCTATAGTTGACTACGGCATTGCTGCTGAGCGAGCCGTTGGGGATATAAATCATCTTGTTGTCTACCGTAGCAATCAGTGTATGGAAAATCTGGATTTCCTTCACCGTACCGCTTTCGCCAATCGCCTCGATGTAGTCGCCCACCTTGAAAGGCTTGAAGACGAGGATAATCAGTCCGCCCGCAAAGTTGGACAGGTTGCCCGACAGGGCCATACCGATGGCAACACCCGCAGAGGCCAGCAGGGCGGCGAAGCTGGTGGTCTCGACACCCAGCTTGCTGATGATGGCAAAGGCCAGTATCAGGTTCAAGACAATCTTCAGCAGGCTGCGCAGGAAGGTCTGCACACTGACTTCCATCTTGCGCTTCACCATCACAGAAGTGACGAAACGCATGATGTACTTGATGATGAAGCGACCGACAATATAGATGACCAGGGCGGCCAGCAGACTCTTACCCAGCTCGATGCCATAGTTCAGCAGGCGGTCCAACAGATTCTCCACGTTGATGACAGACGCGGCACTCAATAATGAAAACATCATACTCTACAATTTTATTTGGTTTGACTTCAAAAATGATTATTTCCTGAATTCAGGGCGAATATACGGAAAAAACACATGCATAAGTAACACAGGAAAAGAAAAAATGTTTGCGGTTAAAATTTTCCATTCTCCATTCGCAATTCTCAATTAAAGACTACCTTTGTACCCGTCAACCAACCTAAAACAGAAAAGATATGGAAATTTCGACTCTTTACCAGATATTCGGCCGATGCAACGGCGTGACGACCGACAGCCGCCGATGCCCCGAAGGATCCCTCTTCATCGCCCTGAAGGGCGAGAACTTCAACGGCAACGCCTTTGCCGCCAAAGCATTGGAAAGTGGATGTGCCTACGCCGTCGTGGACGAAGCCGAATACCTCGTGCCGGGCGACGACCGCTACCTGCTGACCGACAACTGCCTGCTGACGCTCCAACGCCTGGCCCGCCATCACCGCCGCCAGCTGGGCACACGCATCATCGGCATCACAGGTACCAACGGCAAGACCACGACCAAGGAACTGATAGCTGCCGTGCTGAGCCGCCGCTACCGCCTGCTCTTTACGGAAGGTAACCTGAACAACCACATCGGCGTGCCCCTCACCCTGCTCCGCCTCAAGCCCGAACACGAACTGGCCGTCGTCGAGATGGGCGCCAGCCATCCGGGCGACATCCGCGAGCTGGTGGAGATAGCCGAGCCCGACATGGGCCTCATCACAAACGTGGGAAAGGCACACCTCGAAGGCTTCGGTTCGTTCGAAGGCGTGATGCGCACCAAGGGCGAGCTTTACGACTGGCTGCGCACGCTGCCCGCTCCCGTCGTCTTCCTGCATGCCGACAACCCCTATCTGACAAAGATGGCCGCAGGCCTGCCCCACGTGACCTACGGCGAAGGATCCGACAACGACATCCGCGGCCGGCTGACCGGCTGCTCGCCTTTCCTCGCCTTCGAATGGAAGAAACGGGGAGAAACGGAAACGCATCGCGTACAAACCCAACTGATAGGCAGCTACAACCTGCCCAATGCCCTGGCCGCTGTCACACTTGGCACCTACTTCGACGTGGACGCTGCCCTGACAGACCAGGCTCTGACGGAATATGCACCCCAAAACAACCGCTCGCAACTGAAAAGAACAGCCGACAACACCCTCATCATCGATGCCTACAACGCCAACCCCACCAGCATGATGGCCTCGCTGACCAACTTCCGCCAGATGGAGGCGGCGCACAAGGTAGCCATACTGGGCGACATGCGCGAGCTGGGCGCCGACAGCGCCGAGGAGCATCAGAAGATTGTGGATTACCTGGAGGAATGCGGCTTCGAGCGTGTCATCCTGGTAGGCAGCCAGTTTGCCGCCACGCGCCACTCCTACGAGACGTATGCCGACGCTCCCGCCCTCATCGAAGCCCTGAAGCAGCAGAAGCCCGCCGGCAAGACCATCCTCATCAAGGGGTCGAACGGCGTGCGGTTGAGCAGCATCGTCGAATATTTATAAAGAGATATGACGCCTCATCCAATACCAGCCAATGAGCGATGCCAGCGTAGCTCCCGTAGTATTGGCGGCAAAGTCCCACCAATCGCCACCCCGATAGGTCGTACAATACGCCTGAAGCAGCTCCACCGCCCCGCTGAACAAGACAGGGCAGAGCCAGGCCCCCAACCACGCGTGCCACATCGGCACGCGTGCTTTTTTATGCGCCCGCATGAATTCCAGCCACAACATACCCGACATGCCGAAGTACATGCACACATGTACCACCTTGTCGATGCCGGGGATGGACTCCATCTCCGTCTTGGGAGGCTTGAAGAACGACAAATAAATCACGACCAGAATAATCAGGAGTGAAACAGGATATTTACGGATGTAATACAGCATAATCAAATATATTTCAATACGAGATGCAAATGTACGGAACATTTTCTATATTTGCACAATTCAACCGGTATTAGTAACAATCTGCAAGAATAAACCACGATTTATGACAAAGAACAACAGAGCAAACTTCGGAAGCAAGCTGGGCGTCATCCTGGCTTCGGCAGGGTCGGCCGTAGGGCTAGGCAATATCTGGCGCTTTCCTTTTGAGACGGGCAATCACGGTGGAGCCGCCTTCATCCTTATCTATTTGGGGTGTGTCCTTTTCTTCGGCATCCCCATCATGGTAGCCGAATTTTCCATCGGACGGCATTCGCGTGCCAACACGGCAGGCGCATATCGGATACTGGCCCCCGGCACGCAGTGGCGCTGGGTGGGGCGCATGGGCGTACTGGCTGGCTTCCTGATACTGGGCTACTATTCGGTCGTGGCAGGCTGGACGCTGGAATACATCGTACAGGCCGCCACAAATGCCTTTGCCGGCCAGTCGGCCAACGATTTCATCGCCTCGTTCAACGGCTTTGTATCCAATCCATGGCGACCTGCCCTCTGGATGATTGTCTTCATGCTGATGACCCACTTCATCATCGTGAAAGGTGTGGAGCGGGGCATCGAGAAGTCGGCCAAAATCATGATGCCAATGCTGTTCATCCTGCTCATCGTCCTGGCCGTCTGCTCCATATCATTGCCGGGCGCAGGAGCCGGCATCGAATTCCTGCTGAAGCCCGACTTCAGCAAGGTGAACGGAAACGTACTGCTGGGTGCCATGGGGCAGGCTTTCTTCTCGCTCTCCCTGGGCATGGGGTGCCTCTGCACCTACGCCTCCTACTTCCGCAACGACACCAATCTGACCAAAACGGCACTCAACGTGGGCTGGATAGACACCATGGTGGCCATTCTGGCTGGATTCATTATCTTCCCCGCCGCCTTCTCGGTAGGCATTCAGCCCGACGCAGGCCCCAGCCTGCTGTTCATCACGCTGCCCAACGTCTTCCAGCAGGCCTTCGGCAACCTGCCTTGGCTGGCAGTCATCCTGTCCATCATGTTCTATGTTCTCCTGGCCCTGGCCGCACTGACGTCGACCATCTCCCTGCACGAAGTGGTGACGGCCTACCTGCATGAGGAGTTCAACCTGACCCGCGGACGCGCTGCCAAGCTGGTAACGGCGGGCTGTACAGTGCTCGGCGTGCTCTGTTCACTCTCACTGGGTGTGGGCAAGGAACTGACGATTTTCGGCCTGACCCTGTTCGACCTGTTCGACTTCGTGACGGCCAAGATTATGCTCCCATTAGGAGGTTTCTTCATTGCCATCTTCACCGGCTGGTATCTGGACAAACGCATCGTGTGGGAAGAGGTAAGCAACAACGGCACGTTGCCGAAAGCCATCTACCGAATCTGGCTGTTCCTGTTGAAGTACATTGCCCCGATAGGCATCGGCTTCATCTTCATCAACGAACTGGGATTCTTGAAATAAGAAATACGGCTCATGCGGAAGTGGTTCAGTGAATTTTTCTATTACTCCCGAGAGGAAAGACGAGGCATTCTGGTGTTACTTGCCATTTCCCTTCTCCTCTTCCTGGGAGGGGAAGTCTATGTCCACTTGAAATCGGAGGAGACCTGCTCTTCTGCTGACCTACAGAAGCAACAACAGGCGATGGAAGAATATCAAGCCTTCGTCGCTTCCATCCGCGAAAAAGAAAAGGATGAAAAGGAGAGCCGCAAGTTCCGCTACACGACATGGAAAGAAGAGCGTGACACGCCTCCCATACTTGCTCCCTTCAATCCCAATACGGCCGACTCCGCCACATTCTGCCAACTGGGCCTCCCCGCCTGGATGGCTCGCAACATTCTGCGTTATCGCGAAAAGGGCGGTGTCTTCCGTCGGGCGGAGGACTTCCGCAAGATATACGGCCTGACGGAAGAACAATATGCCACCTTGCAGCCTTACATCCGCATCCCCGCAACCGATACCACCGCCCGCCATCACTCCCTCTTTTTGGCCGACCGACGCAAGGACAGCCTCCGGCAGGCAGTGCCTCTGAAATACGCTCCCGGCACTCTGGTCGATCTGAACCGTGCCGATACCACCGAACTGAAAAAGATACCCGGCATCGGAAGCGGCATCGCACGCCTCATCAGTGGATACCGACAAAAGCTGGGAGGCTTCTACCAGCTCAGCCAGTTGGAAGAAATCAACCTCGACTACCGCCAACTGACCGACTGGTTTCGCGTCGACACCACCGCCATCCGCCGCATCCCCGTCAACCGCACCAGTGTAGACCGCCTGCGCCGCCATCCTTACCTCAACTTCTACCAGGCCAAAGCACTGGTAGAATACCGACGCAAACATGGCCCCCTGAAAAGCCTCAAACCATTCGTCCTCTATGAAGAGTTCACACGCGAAGACCTGGAGCGAATCAGTCACTACCTAAGTTTCGAATAAATCAATAATATTTACGCAAGTCCAACTGGAAGCCAGACAGTCCCTTCCTGTCCTCTTTCCTGGGTTTAAACCCCAAAGGGCGAATGTTTCAAACATAGGGGGTGAATGTTTCAAACATAAGGCCTCTTGGTTTCAAACATTCCCATAGGACGCCGGGAAAGAGTTCTAAGAAGACGGAAAGAGAAATCGGACGAAGGGGATAAAGATATCTTACAAAAACAGCAAATTGGCAGAATGCTCTTAAAGTTCACCACAGATTACTCAGATTAACACAGACGATACTTGATAATTAAATTAACCAATCGAGTAATCTGTGAAAATCCGGGTAATCTGTGGTGAAAGTTTTCAGGTACGATTTCTAATCAAAGGAAGTGATATTCGAAGCAAAGTCCCATTACCCTCAGATAGCAGACGCCATATCCGCCACGACTTCCCCATCCTTCAGATGGATGGTACGGTCGGTAATGGAAGCCAGGCTCTCGTCATGGGTCACGATGACAAACGTCTGCCCCAGACGGTCACGCAGGTCAAAGAAGAGCTGGTGCAGTTCGGCCTTGTTATGGGTGTCAAGGCTGCCCGAAGGCTCGTCGGCCAACACGACGGCCGGATGATTGATAAGGGCACGTGCCACGGCCACACGCTGCTTCTCGCCGCCCGAAAGTTCGTTGGGCTTGTGCGAAGCGCGATCGGCAAGGCCCATCATTGTCAGCATCTCGAGCGCTGAAGCCTGGGCTTCATGCCGCCCCTGCCCGGCAATGAAGGCGGGTATCATGACATTCTCCAAGGCCGTAAACTCAGGCAGGAGTTGGTGAAACTGGAAGACGAAGCCGATGCGGCGGTTGCGGAAGGCGGAGAGTTCGCGCTCCTTCAGTCCGTCGACACGTACGCCGTCGATGCAGACCGTACCCGTATCGGGGCGGTCGAGGGTACCCATTATCTGAAGCAACGTGGTCTTGCCGGCACCGCTGGGGCCGACGATGCTCACCACTTCGCCTTTCTGTATCTCAAGGTCAATGCCACGCAACACTTGCAGGCTGCCGAAACTCTTGGTTATCTGTTCGAGTCGTATCATACTTTCTTTCCTTATTATTATAGCCGGCGGATGACGTACTCCGCCAGGTAGCAGCCGAAGACGGCAGGCATGTAGCTCACCGTGCCGCAAGTCGATTTCTTGTTTCGTTCGTCGTCGGTCAGCAGCACGGCCTTGGGGTCGGCCTGCTCGGTGCTGAAAACGACAGGCAGCTTGTGGCGAATACCCATCTTCTGCAACCGCTTGCGCACGGCCTTGCTCAAGCCGCAATGGTAAGTGTCCCAGACGTCGGCAAAACGCACCTGCGTGATGTCGCTCTTGGCGCCCGCCCCCATGCTGGAGACAATCTTGATGCGCCGCCTCAGGGCTTCAGCTATCAGGTGACACTTGGGAGCCAGGGTGTCGATGGCATCGACCACAAAGTCGTAGCGGGCGGCATCGAGCAGACGGGGGATGTTCTCGTCCTTCAGGAAAACGGGCAGGACGGTGAGTTCCACCTCGGGGTTGATATCGCGGAAGCGGGCGGCAAGGACTTCGACCTTGGGCTGCCCTAGCGTGGAGTGCAGGGCCGGGAGCTGGCGGTTGATGTTGGTGGGCTGGACGGTGTCGGCATCGACCAGCGTCAGACGCCCCACCCCCGCACGGCAAAGCATTTCGGCCGCATAGGCTCCCACACCTCCTACGCCTACCACCAGCACATGGGCCTGGCGCAAGCGTTCGCTCTTCTCTTCGCCCAGCAGCAGGCGTGTACGTTGTTTCCAGTCTTCCATCAGCTTTCCTTTTTAAACCATTTATAGAACCACCGGCCCACCTTCTCGTAGTGCTGGCTCTCGTTGCTGCCTTGCGGATTGGAGAAGGAAAGGGCTTCCTGCGGATCGCCCAGCTGGTCGGGATAGAGCACAATGAGACTGTTGTTCGTGAAGTAGCGCCCCAACTGGCCGGGCAGCTTCTCGAACGAGCTGTCGTAGGAGATGGAGCCGCGGCGGGCACTGATGACTACCAGCAGGTGGTCGTAGTTCACCTGACCGGTCAAGAGCAAGAGGTCTTCCCATTCGTCAAGGCGGGAGAACTCGGTCAGCGTATCGCTGTGCTTCTTCTGCACCAATGCCTGGAGCAGGTTGCCCGTCTGTTCGTTGGCAAAGAAGTGGACGCGGCATCCCAACGTACTGCCCATGCGGCAGAAGTGCTCCACCCATTTCTGGAAGCCGGCCTCGTACTCGGCTTTGGGCGGCACGGCCACGATGATGCGGCGCAAGGTATTGATGGGTATCAGGAAGCGGGCCACCATCACCTCGCGATGGAGTCCCTTCAGCAGGTTCTCGGTGAGCATGCCGAAGAAGGAATCCACGATGTTCACCTTCCAGTGGAGACCGATGATGACATCCGTAGCCCCATGCTCGCGAGCCGTATGGATGATGCCGGCGGCAATGTTCAGGTCGTAGCGGCTGATGCACTTCAGCTTCACGCCGGCCGAAGCCGTAATCTTGCCCGCACGCTCCAGGTAGCGCTTGCCCTGCTGCTCCAGGGCATCGGTGCCCGAATGGTCGTTGATGACGTTCAGGGCCAGCAGGTTGTCCTTCTGCTTGGGGTCACGGATGACAAGTGCCAGGTTCATCAGGTACTCGATTGTATTGGGGTTGGCCACAGGTATCAGTATCTTTTCGGGTTCGCGCGAGCGGTCTTCCTCGGGATGGGCCTCGCCCATGGCTATCTTGCGTGCAGCCCGTTCGGTGGTGAAGGAGCTGACGATGCAGGTGACCAGGATAAGGAGCACCGTGCCGTTGAGCACGTCCTCGTTGAGCAGACGGCTGCCGTCGGGCAGGATGATGTTGTAGCCCACCAGCACGGCCGCCAGTGTGGCCGCCGCCTGCGCATTGCTCAAGCCGAACATCAGCTCGCGTTCGAGCACCGACATGCGGTAAATCTTCTGCGTCAGCCACGAAGCAATCCACTTGCCCACCAGCGCCACCACAATCATCACGCCCGCCACCTTCAGGGCATCGCCCCCGCCGAAAATGACGTGGACGTCGATCAGCATGCCCACACCTATCAGGAAATAAGGGATGAACAAGGCATTGCCCACAAACTCCAGGTGGCTCATCAGCGGCGACACATGAGGTATGAGACGGTTCAGCACCAAGCCCACGAGGAAGGCGCCCAGAATGCCCTCCATGCCGATGAGCTCCATCAGCCCCGCGCCGAGGAACACCATGGCCAGGACGAAGATGTATTGCATCACATTGTCATCGTAGCGGCGGAAGAACCAGCGCCCGATGCGCGGCAGAAGATACATGATGAGCAAGGCCAGCACCACGAAGCGCACCACCAGCCATATCCAGAAGAAGCCTCCTGCCTCGCCCTTGAAGACACCGCTGATGACGGCCAGCACGAGCAGCGTCAGCGTGTCGGTGACGGCCGTACCGCCCACGGCAATGCTTACGCTCCGATGGCGCGAGATGCCGTAACGGATTACGATGGGATAGGCCACCAGCGTGTGCGAGGCATACATACTGGCCAGCAGGATGGACGTCACGAGGCTGTACTTCAGCAGCAGGACATTGGTCACCATACCGATGCCGATGGGGATGATGAAGGCCAGCAGCCCCAGAACTACCGCCTTGCCGCGGTTCTTCTTGAAGTCGGACATATTCATCTCCAGCCCCGCCAGGAACATGATATAATAGACACCTACCTTGCCGAAAAGCTCGAAACTGCTGTCGCGCACCAGGATGTTGAACCCATGCTCGCCGATGGCCAGCCCCGCCAGAATCATGCCGATGATGTGGGGGATGCGCAGCTTGGTCAGCAGGATGGGCGCAAACAAAATAATGAGCAGTACAAGGAGGAAAATCCATGTAGGGTCAGTTACGGGAAGTTTCAAACTGAAGTCTAACCATTCCATAGGCTTGCGTCTTTTTGAATTCTTGTGCAAAAATAGCAAAAAAAATTTCACTCCCCACTACCCTCCCCGCCTACTTTCAACAAAACTCCCGCTTTTCTCTGGCAGAAAGCACTGCTTTACAAGGACAAAAGCAACGTTTTCCGAGGGCGAAAGCAATGCTTTCCGCCATCCGCCGCCAATCGTCCTACAAACCAGGCATGTTTTTATCAAAAATAAAAACGACTTCCATCGTTATAATCACAGAATGTTGTAAATTTGCGCCTTGAATTGACATTTTAATAAACCACTAAAGCAATAAAGAAATGAAAGTAGCAATTGTTGGAGCAAGCGGAGCCGTAGGACAAGAATTCCTGCGCGTGCTCGATGAAAGAAATTTCCCGTTGGACGAGTTAGTTTTGTTCGGTTCGAAACGCAGCGCCGGTACCAAATATACCTTCCGCGGCAAACAGATCGAGGTCAAACTCTTGCAGCACAACGATGACTTTAAAGGTGTGGACATCGCTTTCACTTCCGCAGGCGCAGGCACATCGAAAGAATTCGCCGAGACCATCACCAAGTACGGAGCCGTGATGATAGACAACTCCAGCGCCTTCCGCATGGATGCCGACGTACCTCTGGTCGTACCCGAAGTCAATGCCGCCGACGCCAAGGACTGTCCGCGCCGCATCATCGCCAACCCCAACTGTACTACCATCCAGATGGTAGTTGCCCTGAAAGCCATCGAACAGCTTTCGCACATCAAGACCGTTCACGTAGCCACCTATCAGGCAGCCAGCGGTGCCGGAGCCGCCGCCATGGACGAGCTGTACACCCAATACCGCCAGGTGCTGGCCGGCGAACCTGTCACCGTCGAGAAATTCGCCTACCAGCTGGCCTTCAACCTCATCCCGCAGATCGACGTCTTCACCGACAACGGCTATACGAAGGAAGAGATGAAGATGTACAACGAAACGCGCAAAATCATGCACTCCGACGTCAAGGTGAGCGCCACCTGCGTCCGCGTGCCCGCCCTGCGCTCCCACTCCGAGAGCATCTGGGTGGAAACCGAACGCCCCATCTCCGTCGAAGAGGCTCGCGAAGCTTTCAGCAAGGGCGAAGGACTGGTGCTGATGGACAACCCCGCCGAAAAGGAATACCCCATGCCCCTCTTCCTGGCCGGCAAAGACCCCGTCTACGTAGGCCGCATCCGCAAGGACCTGACCAACGATTGCGGACTGACCTTCTGGATTGTAGGCGACCAGATCAAGAAGGGTGCTGCGCTGAACGCCGTACAGATTGCCGAGTATCTGATCAAGGAAAACGCCCTCTGACATCTGGAGAGGACTTTCCCCTCATACTCACCTCACCACAGATGGGACAGACAACAGGAAAAGTTAAATCTGCCCCATCTGTGATAATTTCTAAAAAAATCTATATATTTGTACGGAAATATAAAAACAGCATACCATGAAACTAATAGCTGAAAGCGGTTCTACACGCACAGAATGGGCCTTGGTAGAAGACAATACCCTGATACAAAGAGCCTTTACCGAAGGACTCAACCCGTTCTTCCAGACCCGTCGTGAAATCAGCCGAAGCGTACGGCTGGGGCTGCCCGAGCTATTTTTCAAAAAGAAGCTGGAACAAGTCTATTTCTATGGCGCCGGCTGCACGTCCCACGAAAAGAAAAACATCGTAGGCGCATCGCTTGTTGCCCAGTTCAAGACCCCTATCCAAGTGGAAAGCGACCTGCTGGCAGCCGCCCGCGGACTCTTCCAATGCGATGCCGGCATTGCCTGTATCCTGGGTACCGGCTCCAACTCCTGCTTCTACGATGGCAAAATCATTGTGAAGAACGTCAAGGCCGGCGGCTATATATTAGGAGACGAAGGCAGTGGCGCCGTCATGGGGAAACTGTTTCTGTCTGACGTACTGAAAGGGCTTGCCCCTAAGGACGTGACCAACGACTTTTACGAGAAATTCCGTATCAATGCCAACGAAGTGATGGAGTCTGTCTACAACCGTCCTTTCCCCAACCGCTTCCTCGGCACCCTCTCCTATTTCCTGGCCGACTACCTGGACAACGACTACGTCTACGACCTGATAACCGGCAACCTGCGCAGCTTCTTCACCCGCTGCGTCTGCCAGTACGATTACCACAGCTACCCCGTGCGTTTCGTCGGTTCGCTGGCTTATCACTATGCCGACCTCCTGCGCTATGTCGCCCAAGAATTCGACATCAATCTGCAAGTCATCGAGGAGACCCCCATCAACGGACTGATTGAATACCATGCCATGAATATTGAAGTGGAAGAAGGCTAAACATTTCCCACAAACCCGACAAACACAAACAATCATCTCCTGCCGACCCTCCAGTCAAGAGAAAACCTTTTCGAATCTAATATGTTATAGAATACAAAAAACGATGCCTAAACATTAAAAATGTATAGTTTTTATTCTTTTTCCCAAAAATAATATATCTTTGTGATAAAGAAAGCAAAATAATCTTTCCAAAACAGAACGAAACATTTTTGCTTTGTAAACAACTTTTTAGATATCAACATTGAAAAAGAGATGCCTATGAACCCAAAATTTTCACCTCATTGATTTTCAGACGCAAAGGAAATCTGCCTCGCAGAATACCTACACGACTGCTACCCTTCGCTTCCCTATATAAAGCAAAGGCCATTCTCCAATCAGCGTCAACTACATTGTCAAACCATTTTAAAATCTTTTCTTTTATGACTGAAGATCACAAACTATTGAAATTTACCTCCAGAGGTAAACTTCTCACGACAGTGGCCTTATGCGGCACACTGCTCCTAAGCAACGGACCAGCCAACGCTGCTCCGAGTACTTCCAGTGAGACTCCCAAAACGATGGAACAGATGCAAGCCTTGACCGTCAATGGTCTGGTAGTGGATTCAAACGGAGAACCCATCATCGGAGCTAACGTCCTCGAAAAAGGAACAACCAATGGAAGTCTGACCGACGTAGACGGCAAGTTCACCCTCAACGTACGCCAGGGAGCCGTCCTCCAAATTTCCTTTATCGGCTACAAAACCCAAGAAGTAAAAGCCACCTCCAATATGATGAGAGTCGTATTGGCCGAAGACAATGAAATGCTGGACGAAGTAGTTGTTGTCGGTTACGGTTCACAGAAAAAGGTTAATGTAACAGGTGCCGTATCGACCGTAGATGTCAACAAGGCCTTGGAAGCCAAACCACAGATGGATGTCACCAAAGCCCTTCAGGGTGTAGTTCCTGGCCTGACCATTCTGAATACCCAAGGTGGTATCAACGAACAGCCCAGCATGACCATCCGTGGTGTCGGTACCCTGAGCAATAGCGAGACAAGTGACCCCTTGATTATCGTCGACGGAGTTCCCTTGGACGACCTTTCGCTTATCAATCCACAAGACATTGCCAGCGTATCTGTGCTGAAGGATGCTGCTTCCACCTCCATCTATGGTTCGCGTGCCGCCTTCGGTGTCGTATTGATCACCACCAAACAAGGTACGAAGAAAGACAAATTCACCATCAACTACTCCAACAACTTCGCATGGAGCACTCCGAGCATCTTGCCCGAATATGCAGATGTTCCCTCCCAGCTCAGAGCCTTGATTGAAGTCAACGAGCGCAATGCTACTCCTCCCGAATTGTTCGGTATGTATATGGACGAAATGCTTCCGTACGCCGAAGCCTGGCAGGAACAGCATGGACATAAAAAAGCAGGCTATCGCGAGATGCAGCCCTATCAGAGCATGGACAACGTAGGTGACTATTACCTGGATCCGACAACGGGTAAAGCCATGTTCTATGCCGACTGGGATGTAGTAGGCATCATGTACCAGAACTGGGCTCCCTCTCAAAGCCATAACGTAAACGTACAAGGCACCAGTGGCAAAACCACTTATTACCTGTCTGTAGGCTATGACAAGAAAGAAGGACAGCTGAATTTCAATACCGATAAGCTGAAACGATACAACGTCAATGCCAACATCTCCTCCGACGTAACCGACTGGTTGCAAATCGGCGGACGCTTCAGCTTTACCGACCGTACGTATACCGAGCCGAACACCCGCCGTACCCCCTACCAGTACATGTGGCGTTGGGGTAGCTTCTTCGAACCGCTGGGTACCATCAACGGTACCGACCTGCGTAACACGATCATGTATCTGAAGCAGGCAGGCGACACAGAAACTTCCACCAACTATGTACGTATGACCGGTTTTGCCAAAGCCAAACTTGCCAAAGGACTGACCGTAAATGCCGACTACACCTACAATGTAAAGAACCTGTTCCAGGATATGGTAGGTCTGCCGGTATCTGGCTACGACACATGGGGCAACATGTCTGCACCGACGACCATCACGTCCAGCACCTATTTACAGCAACAGAGCGAGAGAACGACCTCTTATGCTTTCAACCTCTACGCCAACTATGAGTTTACCTTGGCCGACAAGCACAATTTCAATATCATGCTGGGCGGTAACGCAGAAGGACAAGAGTATACTTGGCACCGTTCCAAGAGAGAAGGTCTGTTGAATCCGGACCAGCCTGAATTCAATTTGGCCAACGGTACCCAAACTGTAGCCGGACGTCATATCCATTCCGCTACAGCCGGTTATTTTGGCCGTATTAACTACAACTGGAACGAAATCTGGTTACTGGAACTGAACGGACGTCTCGACGGTTCGTCCTCTTTCCCCGCCAGCGATCGTTGGGCATTCTTCCCCTCTGGATCACTGGGTTATCGCTTCAGTCAGGAAAACTATTTTGAGAACCTGCGCAACATTGTCAGCAACGGTAAACTCCGTGCCTCTTTCGGTGAAATCGGAAACGAAGCCATTGGTGAAGACATGTTCATATCAACCATCAATGCTCTGAGCGGACAACACTGGCTGGGAAGTGACGGCACATTCGTCAACATGTACGACACTCCGTCTTTGGTTTCCAGCACACTGACTTGGGAACGCATCCGCACCTTCGATGTGGGTCTCGATTTGGGCTTCATGAACAACGAACTGAATGTATCGTTCGACTGGTACCAGCGTAAGACTTTGGACATGTTGGCTCCGGGCGTCACCCTGCCCGATATGTTGGGAACAACTGAGCCTTACACTAACGCCGGTTCACTCCGCACCCGTGGTTGGGAATTGAACGTCAGCTGGAACAAGCAGTTTGGTGACTTCACCGTATATGCAAACGGTAACTTGTCTGACTGCAAGACCGTTGTCACCAACTGGAACAATCCGACCGGTATCTTGAGCGACTATTTCACCGGTAAGGTATATGGTGACATCTACGGCTTTGAAACAGACCGTTATTTCACAAAAGACGATTTCACCTACGATGCTGAAGGCAACCGTACCGGTTATGCTCAAGGCATCGCCGATCAAGATGGTCTGGTCAGTGGTGGAACATTCGCTTATGGCCCCGGCGACATCAAGTACAAAGACTTGAACGGTGATGGTGTCATTGACGGCGGTAACGGAACTAAAGACGACATGGGTGACTTGAAAGTCATCGGTAATTCTACTCCGCGCTTCCAGTATGGCTTCCGCTTGGGCGGTTCATGGAAAGGCATTGACCTCGACATGTACTTCCAAGGTGTCGGCAAATGGGATCAGTGGTCTTATGGTGCATTTGTAATGCCGTTCTCTCGTGGTGCCGATGGTATCTATGCCAACCAGATGGATTATTGGACAGAAGAAAACACCGATGCATTCTATCCCCGTCTCTATCCGGGCAACGGAGCCACAGGAACCGTATCAGGTATCGCAGCTGGCAAGAACAACTTCTATCCGCAAAGCAAATACTTGATTGACCGTTCTTACCTGCGTTTCAAGAACCTGACTGTAGGTTACACCCTGCCTCAAGAATGGACCAAGAAATGCTTCATGCAGAAAGCACGAATCTACTTCACAGCCGAAAACCTCTGTGAGCTGATCAACAACAGCTATGCCCCTGTAGACCCTGAAATCGACTCCAGTGATACAGGTAGCAACAGCAACGGCGTATGGGGACGTGTAGCGCCTATCACACGAACCATTTCTTTCGGACTTCAAGTAACATTCTAAACTCTAAAGACAAGAATCATGAAAAAGAAAACATTATTATATAGCGCACTTTTGCTCGGCTCGCTTACATGGTCAAGCTGTACCGATATGCTCGACAAAGAGCCGCTCGACAAATTCACGGACAGCCCGTTGTTCTGGAACAATCCGTCCAGCGTAGAAGGCTATGCCGCAACATTCTATAACCTCTTTACCGGTTATGGCAATTCAGGAGGTAGGGGAGACTTCTTCTTCAAATCACTCACCGACGACCAGGTAGGCTCAGGATTTGACAACTGGAAATACATCAATGTACCAGCCTCCGACGGCAACTGGTCTTCCACATGGGATGAGATACGCCGTGCCAACGCCATGATAACCTCTCTGAACGAACAGGCGACCGATATGGATGAAACTACCAAAAATCACTGGATTGGCGTAGCCCGCCTGATGCGTGCATGGCAATACTGGGACTTGGTACGCAAGTACGGCGATTGCACATGGCTCGACCATGTACCCGATATCAACGATCCGCTTCTCTTTGCAGCCCGCGATGATCGTGACGACGTTATGGACAAGGTACTGGAAGACTTGAATTTTGCATGCGAAAACATTGAAGATGTAGATTCTAAAACTACTTGGTCACGCAACATGGCCAACGCCATGAAGGCACACATCTGTTTGTGGGAAGGCACTTTCCGCAAATACCGTACGCAAGACGAAAACGGAAAGGCTGCTGACTTGGAAGGAGCCAACAAATTCTTGCAAGCCTGTGTAGATGCCTGCGAACAAGTGATGCCCGACTACACATTGGGAACAGATATTGCCAGCTATCGGGCAATTTACAATTCCGTTACGCTGTCCGGAAATTCTGAAATCATCTTCTACAAAGAGTACAAGAAGGACTATTTCTCACACTCTACCATTGCCTATACTTGCAGTAGTACCCAGATGGATGGTATCTCAAAGGATGCATTCGATTCATTCTTGTTCTTGGATGGTAAAACTGCAGCCAACACTTCGTATGACAATACCGACGCAGGTGTTATGGAAGTATCAGCTGTCGATGGCGCAGAACACTTGAATATCCAGAAGCTGTTGGAAGTACGCGATCAACGTTTGGGACAGATTGTAGACTCAGTACTATGCTATATGGGCAACCCATGGCAGCGCGTAGTTGGCGGTATTGCCATGACATCCTCTTCCGGTTATGGCATCTGCAAGTTCGACAATGTGGAATTGGAAGCGTCCTATCGTCAGACTACTTCAAAGAACTATACTGCAGCTCCGCTCTATTGGCTGTCTGTCATCTACCTGAACTATGCAGAAGCCAAAGCCGAACTTGGAACCATTACCAATGAAGACCTAAACAACACTATCAACAAGTTGAAAGCCCGTGCAGGTCTGCCGCCAATCACAACAGAAGTAGCAGATGCAGGTGACAACGACATGGGAGTAAGCCCGCTGATTTGGGAAATCCGCCGCGAACGCCGTTGCGAACTGATGCTCGACAATGACTTCCGTTATTGGGATTTGATCCGCTGGCATCAACTGGACAAACTGGATACAGAAAGGAATCCTGATATCCGTTTGGGAGCCAACCTGATTAACGACAGGACAAACGAAGAAGTAGAGTTTGACGGCAACTACATCGACGGATATGGAACAAACAAACGTACTTTTGACAAAAAGCACTATCTCTACCCAGTCCCCAGTGGCCAGATTACTCTTAACCCCAACTTAGGTCAGAACCAAGGGTGGTAAAAAACTGAAATAACTCATAGAGCATTTACGGAGGCTGTTCCCAATGATAGGGACAGCCTCCTTTTTATATATTTTCATTTCCACCAGAACTATCCAATATAAATTCCACCGCACAAGAATAAAACACTTTTTAATATTCAGATACAATAGTTTTATCATTCACATAGGTTTTAAAATGTGAATTATAGTGAAATATAGAGTATAAATCAAAAATACAACACGGTTTATAGCAATAAATATAAAAATAAAACTACCTTTGAAAAGTAATGGGTCAGCATATATCTTATTCCAGAGTACAAAATTGCTGAAGGCTCAACAAATAGGTCTTCAAAAAAGGAATACTCAAATGGATATGTAGAGAACCAGTTATTTAATTAATATACCAAACCTAATTTTAACAAAATCATTACTTATGAAAGAGGACCGCAGACAACGAGGTTTTTCCAACAGAAAGCTCCTCGCAGCTGTAGCCATTACAGCACTATTTCTAAGCGGAAGCGCTCCAACCGCCGCTGCACGGACAGCTTCCGAACGTTCCAATGAAACAATGGAACAGATGCAAACCCAAACCGTTATGGTCACCGTCGTAGATTCCAATGGCGATCCCATTATCGGAGCCAATGTCATTGAAAAAGGTACAACCAATGGCGGCATCACAGACCTGGATGGAAAAATCAAACTGGAAGTAAAACCCAACGCCATCATCCAAGTATCATTCGTGGGCTATACGACACAAGAAGTCAAAGCTGCTCCAAATTTACGTGTCACATTAAAAGATGACACAGAGTTGCTGGACGAAGTGGTAGTCGTTGGTTATGGTTCACAAAAGAAAGTAAACCTGACTGGTGCCGTCGCATCGGTGGATGTCAACAAAACCATCGACAGCCGACCTATCACCGATATAGGACGTGCCCTTCAAGGGAGTGTACCAGGTCTGACCGTTACGACCAACTCCGGCGAAATAGGTGGCGCCCCGACTATCAAGATTCGTGGAAGTATCGGCTCACCGAACGGCGACGCCAATCCGCTGATCTTGGTCGATAACGTTGAGGTAACCGATATATCCATGGTCAACCCCGATGATATCGAAAGCATCTCTGTATTGAAAGATGCGGCTTCGGCCTCTATTTATGGTGCACGTGGCGCATTCGGAGTATTGTTGATTACTACCAAGTCCAAAACCAAACATGAACGCCTTTCCATCAAATACACCAACAACTTTGCATGGCGTACTCCGACCAAAACGCCGGAACAACTTCCTGGCTGGCAACAGGCAGACATCAACCTTCAAGGAGTCATGAATGAATCCAAAGATGCAACAGCATTCTACAACGTAGTAGGCAACATTCGTGTCGACGCAACGGCCGTACAAAAAATGAAAGAATATTGGGATGCCTATGGCTACGGAGATCAATTCGGCCCTGATATGGAATTGGGACGTGATTTCGAATTCCGTGATGGAGGCATGTTCTTTTATCGTACATGGGACTGGTATGACATGTACATCAAAAACTGGTCACCCCAACAGACCCACAACATCTCAATCAATGGAGGAAACGGCAAGACCAACTACAACATTGCATTGGGTTATCTGGGTCAGGACGGTATGATGGAAATCAACTCGGATTCCTACAAGAGATACAACGCCAACATTTCTTTAAATTCCGATTTAAGCAAATACGTGTCTATCCGTACAGGTGTCATGTTCACCCGCTCAGACTATGACAAACCGTTCAATTACAATTCAGACTTGTATGACCAACTGTACTACCTGTACCGCTGGCAACCGATGATGCCTTATGGCACATTTGAAGGCAAGCCATTCCGCAACGCCTTGACAGAACAAAGCACTGCCCCTATGACCAATAAGGAACGCGAATATGTACGTCTGACCGGCGGTGTAACCATTAAGCCTATCAAAGATTTGAGTATTGACGTTGACTTTGTATACAGCACAATCAACGACCGATACAAGAAATATGGTACACCCAGCAAGACAGCCGGCTATGATATCTTTACCGCCAGACCAACTGTAGACGATCTCCGCAATGCCTATGGAAATTATATTTCGAGCAGCTACGACTATGTATATCAGGAAAACGGACGTACCGAGAACCTGACGACCAACATCGTAGCCACGTATGCCAAGCGTTGGGGCGACCACGACTTCAAGGTAATGGGCGGTTCGAACCTCGAAAAAAGCGAATACGAATACTATTGGGCACAACGCAAAGGCCTGCTGGATCCGGAAAAGCCTGAACTGAACATGGCAACGGGCGATCAGACAACCAGCAGTTCGCATACATGGTGGTCGGTTGCAGGTTTCTTTGGCCGAATCAACTACGCCTACAAAGATCGTTACATGATTGAGGTGAACGGACGTTACGACGGTTCTTCACGTTTCCCGTCAGGAGACCGCTTTGCATTCTTCCCCTCATTCTCGGCAGGTTACCGTATCTCGGAAGAAGCCTTTATGGCTCCGCTGAAACCTTACCTCAGCACATTGAAACTGCGTGGATCTTGGGGTATGATTGGTAACCAGGATGTAGGTACTGACCGCTTTGTATCTACCCTGACTACTGCACAAGACAGCTGGATCATCGACGGACAGAAAGTTCAGTCTACCCAAATGCCTACTTTGGTTTCATCGACCCTTTCTTGGGAAAAAGTTTCTACTCTGGATTTAGGTATCGATGCCCGCTTCTTTGATGACGCACTGGGAGTAACATTCGACTGGTACAATCGCAAAACAAGCGACATCTTGACAACAGCCAACCTGCCTTGGACACTTGGCGCCACAGCTCCGTATCAAAATATGGGTGAAATCCAAACGAAAGGTTGGGAACTGGCCGTAGACTATCGTCATACGTTCAAGAACGGATTCCATTTTGGTGTAACGGCTTCTCTGTCCGATGACCGTACAGAAGTAACCAAGTGGACCAACAATACCCAACTTCCTTCCTATGGTGCTACCGGTTGGTGGAGCACCAGCGCTTACAAAGAAGGTATGGTACTGGGTGACATCTGGGGCTTGCAGTTCGACCGCTTCCTGACTGAAAACGACTTCAACGCCGACGGCAGCTTGAAAGCAGACATTCCCGACCAGACCCAAGTATTCCCCGGCAATTACCAATTTGCCCCTGGTGATGTGCTCTACAAAGATTTGGACGATAACGGAAAGATTGAAAAGGGTACGCAAACTACAGCTCCTGGCGATATGTCCATCATTGGCAATGCACTGCCTCGCCTCCAGTTCGGTTTGAATCTGGACGCTGCATGGAAAGGATTTGATGTCAGCATGTTCTTCCAAGGTGTAGGCAAGCGTAACCTGTGGGCTGCCGGTAACCAAGTATTGCCAGGCTTCACGACAGGCGAGCCTTACTATGTAGGCGCCGAAGACTATTGGACACCTGAAAATCAGGATGCCTACTATCCAAGACCAATGGTTTACAACCAGGCACAGACGGGTAACTACAACGTAAACGACCGCTACCTGCTGAACATGGCTTATATACGTCTCAAGACTCTTACTGTAGGATATACGCTTCCCAAGACTTGGTTGAGCAAGTTCAAGGTACAAAACCTGCGTATCTATTTCACGGGTGAGAACCTCTTCACGGTAGACGGCCTCAAACCGGCCATTGACCCCGAAATCGGTATCCGCACCGTAGGTACCAGCAGTGATGCACGTAACTTCGGACGTAGCTATCCTTATCAGAAGACCGTATCCTTCGGTATTCAGCTCAGTTTATAACCTAACATTACTTTAAATCATGAAAAAGAAACATCTATTATATTCTGCTTGCATGCTGGCTCTCGCATCCTTAAGCAGCTGCGAAAACTTCCTCGACAAGGAGCCGTTGGACAAGCAAACCAATGATACCTATTGGCAAACCGAAACGTCCTTGCGCACCTATGCACAAGACTTCTATTCGTCCTACTTCAAAGGATATGGCACAGACTACACCGTATTCGGAGGCTATTTCTCGGGCGACGACTATACAGACGACTTCATCAACCTGAACAATGCCAATACGTACAGCGCCGGCTATATCTATTTCCCGACCTCAGCCACGACCGACTGGAACAGCAAGACTTCCATCTGGTCGAACAACTACAGCATCATCTACAAAGCCAATGTCATGATTGAAAAGATTCCTGGCATGAACATCTCCGAAGAAGCCAAGAATCATTGGACAGGCGTTGCCAAATACTTCCGTGCCATGGCCTACAGCGCCTTGCTCAAGTCTTATGGCGGCGTGCCTTACATTGACAAAGTGATTGACCCAGCCGACGAGACTCTTTACAAGGACCGCGACCCCTATCTGTTCGTTGCCCAGAAAGTGTTGGATGACTTCCAATACGCGTTGGACAATGTTCGCAACGACGATACCAAGCGCCAGGTGAACCGTTACGTCGTAGGAGCCTACATGTCGCGTGAACTGCTCTACCACGCCACATGGCTCAAATATCATGGCACGACGGTAGGACCGACTTCGGAAACCGTAGCCGATAGCGACATCAAAGCCCTGCTGCAAGGGGCCATCAACGGAGCCAATGCCGTCATTGGCTCTGGCATATACAAGATTGGCAACACATACAATGCCCTGTTCACGACCGACAATCTGGCCAACAACCCGGAAGTCATCTGGTACCGCGAATATACGACCGGTTTGCAATGCAACGCCCTGATGTCCTACAACGGTCCTGAAGACCAGACACAAGGCGGCGTCACCCAAAACGTCATCGAGTCTTACCTCTGCACAGACGGATTGCCCATCGGACAATCGCCTCTCTACGAAGGCAAGGATGATCCAAGCATTTGGAACTCGTTCAAGAACCGTGACCCACGCCTCTACCAGACCGTGGCCGACAGCTTGCGCGTCATGAGTGCCCTGGGCACCAACTATACCGCAGGAACTTCACCGACAGGATATGCCACCAAGAAATTCCTGAACGACGAATGGTTTGCTACCAATTCTTCCTTCGTTACAGGTATCCTGAGCCCGGCAGACGCTCCCTGCATCCGCTATGCAGAAGTTTTGCTGAACTATGTAGAAGCACGCTATGAGATAGCCCGTGTAGGAGGAGACGCCTTTACACAGGAAGACTTGGACAAATCCATCAACCAGCTCCGCCAGCGCCAGCTTACAAAATGGGGAAGTACGGAAGCCGAAACCATGCCGCAAGTCCAGCTTGGCAACGGTAACATCACCGTCAACGGCGTAACCATCAACGACCCGGCCCGCGACCCCGAAGTGGATCCCGTCCTGTGGGAAATCCGTCGTGAACGCCGTATCGAACTGATTATGGAAGGACGTCGTGGTGAAGACCTCCGCCGTTGGGCCAAATTCGAATACCTCAATTCGGAGAATACAGACGGCACACCCAGCAAGACATTCCTAGGTGCCTATGTCAACGTTGCCGACTACGAAGGCATGAAGTCGAAAAACGAAAAAGGCGACCGCGTACTCTTCCTGTTCGACCCTGCCGACCCGACCAACAAGGATACGGACAAAGGTTACATCAACTACCTGCAAGGAGATGACCTGCGTATCTTCAATAAAGGTGACCTGAACTCCGAGCGCTACTATCTGCGCGCCATTCCGGCCGACCAGATAACGGTTTACAAGGACAAAGGCTATACACTGACCCAAAACCCAGGATGGTAATTTTTTGATTGTACAAAAGAGACTTCAGTTTCCAGCCCTTCCTTCCATGAACAGGGAGGGCTGGCCTGAAGTTTTCCAAGCAGGTACTACCTTGAAATGAATCATACCATGAACCGAAAGAATAGGAAAAATTAAGAACAAGCCTTTCTAAAAAATATCGTATCTTTGCCCATATATATTTAGCATGTACATATGAAAAAACTGATTATATCCATCCTTCTCCTGTGTACCCTCTCCCTGCAGGCCTTTGCACAAACAGATGAAAGAGTCATCACTGGCGACGAACAGACTTCCGAATACTTCCCATTGCTGGAAGGAAAGCGGATAGCCATCTTCTCCAACCACACTGGCATGATAGGCAACAAACACCTGCTGGACGTTCTGCTGGAGAACCAATTCAACGTTGTAGCCATCTTCTCGCCCGAACATGGTTTCCGAGGCGACGCCGATGCCGGCGAACATGTATCAAGCTCTGTAGACTCAAAGACGGGAGTACCCATCCTGTCGCTTTACGACGGCAAGCTGGGTAAGCCAAGCGAAGCATCCATGAACAAGTTCGACCTGCTCATTGTCGACATTCAGGACGTGGGGCTCCGCTATTACACCTACTACGCTTCCATGTGCCGACTGATGGACGCCTGTGCCGAGTACGGAAAGAAGATGCTGATACTCGACCGCCCCAACCCCAACGGGCACTATGTGGACGGCCCGCTGCTGGACATGAAACACAAATCGGGCGTGGGGTGGCTGCCCATCCCCGTTGTCCATGGCATGACGCTGGGCGAACTGGCCCTGATGGTCAACGGCGAGCACTGGCTGCCCGAATCGCGCACCTGCGACGTGACCGTCATCCCCTGCAAGAACTACACCCATCAGACGAAGTACCGGCTCCCCATCCCGCCGTCGCCCAACCTGCCCAACATGACGTCGGTCTACCTCTACCCCTCGACCTGCTACTTCGAAGCGACACCAGTCAGCCTGGGCAGAGGGACAGACAAGCCCTTCCAGGTGTACGGACACCCCGACATGAAAGGCTACAGCTTCAGCTTCACGCCAAGAAGCGTGCCTGGTGCCAAGAACCCGCCCCAGCTGAACAAGTTGTGCCACGGCGTCGACCTGAGCGGCATGAGCGACGAAGAAATCTGGAAGCGGGGGCTCGACCTGAGCTACGTCATCGATGCCTACCGCAACCTGAATATCGGCGACAAGTTCTTCACCTCCTTCTTCGAAAAGCTCATTGGCGTAGATTACGTACGTCGGATGATTGAAGACGGCAAGGATGCCGACGAAATCAAGGCCTGCTGGCAGGACGACGTGAAGAAGTTCAAGGAACAGCGCAAGCCTTATCTGCTCTATGCAGAATAAGCCTCAGAGAGATACGAATATTAAAGCAATGTTTTCCCAAGACTAAAGCACTGCTTTCCGAGGACGAAAGCAATGCTTTGCCAAAAAGAATATAAAGACTGATAGAAATGACTACCGTTTGGATCATACTCACAACCATCGCATGCTACTTTGCCCTGCTGTTCATCATCTCATGGATAACGGGCCGCAAGGCCGACAATGCAGGCTTCTTCACCGGCAACCGAAAGTCATCCTGGTACATGGTGACACTGGCCATGATCGGCGCCACCATCTCGGGCGTCACCTTCATCTCCGTCCCAGGTGCCGTGCTGCACGGGGGATATTCCTACATGCAGATGGTTTTGGGCTTCTTCGTCGGCTCCATCTTCGTGGCTTTCGTACTGATACCGCTCTTCTATCGGATGAACCTGATGAGCATCTACGGCTATCTGGAGAACCGCTTCGGCCTTGCCTCCTACCGCACGGGTGCCTGGTTCTTCTTCGTATCCAAGATGCTGGGGGCATCGGTACGCTTCTTTGTGGTGTGCGTCGTGTTGCAATCGTTGGTCTTCACCCCGCTGAACGTACCTTTCTCATTGAACGTAGTCATCACGGTCGCCCTCATCTGGCTCTACTCTTTCCAAGGAGGCGTCAAGTCGCTTATATGGACCGATTCGCTGAAAACCATCTGCCTTGTGCTGTCGGTAGTGTGCTGCATCGTCTTCATTGCAGGCAGCCTCAACCTGGGCATCGGCGACCTGCCGGCGGCCATTGGCAACCATCCCACCAGCCGGACGTTCTTCTTTGACGACCCCAACGACGGGCGCTACTTCTGGAAGCAGTTCATCGCCGGCGTGTTCATGGTGATAGCCACTACAGGCCTCGACCAGGACCTGATGCAACGTACCCTGAGCTGCAAAAACTTCAAGGAGTCGCAGAAAAACATGATATTGAGTTCATTCATACAGATATTTGTCATCGGCCTGTTTTTAGTGCTCGGTACCCTGCTCTACATGTATGCGGATGCCTACATGCCTGGGCAGGAAACGACAGGCGACGCCCTGTTCGGAGAAGTGGCGTGGAGCGAAAACTTCCCCATTTTCATAGGTATTATCTTCATAATAGGACTGATTGCGGCTGCCTACTCGGCAGCCGGGTCAGCCTTGACCGCTCTGACCACTTCGTTTACCATCGACATACTGAAAGCCAACGAAAAGCAGGATGAAAAGAACCTGTCGCTGACGCGCAAACTGATTCATTTCATCATGTCGCTGCTGATGGTCATCGTCATCATCATCTTCTACGAGCTGAACGACGACAGTGCCATCAACGCCGTCTACAGCCTGGCCGCCTATACCTACGGTCCCATCCTCGGCATGTTCATCTTCGGCATGGCCTGCCGCAAGCCTGTACGCGACCGCTGGGTACCACTGGTAGCCATAGTCTCCCCCATCCTCTGCTACGTACTGAAAAGCAACAGCGAAGCTTGGTTCGGCGGCTATCAGATCAGCTTCGAACTTCTCATCATCAATGCTCTGATAACGGCACTCGGGCTGACCCTGCTGATACGAAAAGATACAAAAAAGAACTTAAACAGTTAATAGAAGAACATAATATGTACGCAAAACATTACTTTCGGTCAACTTTGCTTGCCGCATCCTTATTCCCACTTGCAGGAATCGCGCAAGACCTTCCGACGGACCTCCGTCAAGAAATCGGCAGCTATTTGGACAACGTTGCCCGAAGGGAAGTATCCATCGGACGGATCAAGATTGATTCAGTGGCGACAAAAGGCAAGACACTCCAGCTGTTTGCCAACATCAACTGCTCCTACATTCCCTTCCGCGAAGACAATGTGGACGAAATCTATCGGACCGTAAAATCGATGCTCCCTGCTGAATGGGCCTCCTACCAGCTTGAAATCCGAACCAACGGACGGAGCATTGAAGAACAGATTCCGCTGGCACTCCGAAGCAAAAAGAACAAGAAGGCAATTTTTCCCCAGTCAGGAAAAAATATTCCCTTAGTCAGCAAAAAATCTTCGCCCTATACCCCTACCCGAGGATTGAACAACCGGCACATCGCCATGTGGCAAAGCCACGGCTTCTATTATGAGGCCAAGCTCGACCGCTGGGAATGGCAGCGCGCACGCATCTTCCAGACGGTAGAAGACCTCTACACACAAAGTTATGTCCTGCCCTTTCTCGTGCCCATGCTCGAGAATGCAGGTGCCAACGTACTGCTGCCCCGCGAACGCGACACGCAAACCCACGAAGTGATTGTGGACAATGACGGTTGTCTGGATGGGAAGTCGCTCTACACTGAACGCGACGCCGACCATCAATGGAGCAACGGCCAGGGAGAGGGATTCGCCCACCAGCGCTACATCTACAAAAACTTTGAAAATCCCTTTCAGGAAGGTACCTACCGACAAGCTGAAACCATCCGTAAAGGGGAAGAAAGTACAGCCGAATGGATACCCGAAATCCCTGAAAGCGGCCAGTATGCCGTCTACGTATCCTACCGCTCCTTGCCCAACAGCACGGAGGACGCCCGCTACACCGTTTACCATCGTGGCGGAAAAACCGAATTCAGTGTCAACCAAAAGATGGGAGGAGGCACATGGATTTATTTAGGAACTTTCGGCTTCGACAAGGGATGCAACAACAGATGCAAGGTTACCTTGAGCAACCGCTCCGACAAAGCAGGAAGAATTGTTACCGCCGATGCCGTCAAGATAGGCGGAGGCATGGGAAACATTGCCCGTAGCCGTTCCTCTCAAGGTACAACCGAAAACTTGAAGAGTTCGGACAAACGCAACCTTTCCTCTGCTGCTCCACTGGCAACAGACATGTCCAATAGCACCAGTCAGCCTCAAGTCAGTACTTATCCCCGCTTCTGCGAGGCCGCACGCTATTGGTTGCAATGGGCAGGCATCCCTGATAGCGTCTATTCGGGAAGCCAAGGAAAGAACGACTATACCGATGACTACAAGTGCCGCGGCATTTGGGTGAACTATCTGGCAGGAGGTTCCTCTGTCAATCCCGACGAGAAAGGTTTGAATATCCCCATAGACCTGGCCTTTGCCTTCCATTCTGATGCCGGCACCACGCTCAATGACTCCATCATCGGCACGCTGGGCATCTACTATACCAACGTCTACAATGGACAATACACCAACGGAGCCTCCCGCTACCTGGCTCGCGACCTGACCGACCTCATTCAGTCGAACATCGTACGCGATATCCGCACCCTGTACGAGCCCGAGTGGAGCCGCCGCGGTATGTGGAATCAGTCTTACTTCGAAGCACGCGTACCTCGTGTACCCACCATGCTGCTCGAAATGCTTTCGCATCAGAATTTCGCCGACATGCGCTACGGCCTCGATCCCCGCTTCCGTTTCACCGTCAGCCGAGCCGTATACAAAGGCATGCTCCAGTTCCTCAGCTCGGTAAGCGGGGCAGAATACGTCGTACAGCCACTCCCTGTTGACCACCTGTCGGTAAAGATGATCGATGACGATGAAATCGAATTGTCCTGGCAGCCCGTATCCGATCCGCTTGAACCGACGGCAGAGCCCGAACAATACATCGTCTATACGCGCGTCGGAAACGGAGACTTCGACAACGGTGTGCTGGTAAAAGACAATCACTACCGCGTTTCGTTGCCTGCCGGCGTGGTATGCAGCTACAAGGTGACGGCTGTCAACAAGGGCGGTGAGAGCTTCCCGTCTGAAATTCTTTCCGCAGGACGCGCCTTCAACAGCAAAGGACGCGTACTTGTAGTCAACGGTTTTGACCGCATCAGTGCTCCCGCCGACTTCGTGGCACCTGCTCCGGCCGACACACTGCTGGCAGGCTTCTTAGACAACCTCGACCACGGCGTACCCTATATAAAGGATATCAGCTACATCGGCTCCATGAAAGAATTCCGACGCTCCATTCCCTGGATGGACGATGATGCATCCGGCTTCGGTGACAGCTACGGAGATTATGAGACTCAGGTCATAGCAGGCAACACCTTCGACTATCCAGCCCTGCATGGTGCAGCCATCTTGAAGGCCGGTTATTCGTTTGTATCATGCAGCGACGAAGCTGTCGAAGATCATCAGGTGTCACTGACCGACTATGCATATACCGACCTCATCCTGGGGAAGGAATGTCAGAGCAAAATGGGACGCGGAATCAAACCGCTGGAATATAAGACCTTCAGCCCCGCTTTACAAAGTGCGCTGACCGACTATTGTAATCAAGGCGGCAATCTCTTCGTATCGGGTGCCTACGTCGCCACAGATTTGTGGGACAACCGTTTGGCTCCGTCTCAGGAAGCTGACCGCAAATTTGCAACCGATGTATTGAAATACCGCTGGCGTACAGGCCAGGCCGTCCGTAACGGTCGAGTCAAATGCGTATCTTCGCCTTTTGAAAGTCTGGAAGGTAATTATACTTACCACAACGAACTGAACGACGAGTCGTACGCCGTTGAATCACCCGATGCCATCGAGCCGTCAGAAGGCGCCTACACCGTCATGCGCTATGCCGAGAACAATCTGAGTGCAGGTATCGCCTACCGCGGAGCCTACAAGACCGTCGTACTTGGCTTCCCGTTCGAAACCATCCGTACAGAAAGAGAGAGAAACGAACTGATGCATAACATCCTGCAATTCTTTAACTCAACTAACAACTAAAATCATGAAGCTAACCTTACCCAAATATCAGTTATACATCAGCATCCTGCTGTTGCTCCTGCTCTCAAACGGCATGCGGGCACAGCAGGAGCGTTTCCGCTTTGCACAACTGACGGACATTCATTTCACGCCAGGCAATCCCAATCCGACAGAAGACCTGCTGCGCTCTGTAGCACAGATCAACGCAACGGACAGCATCGATTTCGTGTTGGTAACAGGCGACCTGACCGACAACGGCGACCGTCTGTGCATGGAACGTGTAAAGTCGTGTCTCGACCTGCTGAAGGCGCCCTATTACATCGTCATGGGCAACCACGAGACAAAATGGAGCGAATCGGGCTGCACAGCCTTTTCGGACATCTATGGGGGAGAACATTTCGAATTCATGCACAAGGGCATCCTTTTCCTGGGCTTCAACTCAGGGCCGCTGATGCGTATGGCCTACGGACACGTAGTACCGCAAGACATCCGCTGGATGACAGATGAAATGAAGAAAGCAGGCAAGAACACCCCCGTCATCCTCGTTACTCACTATCCCATGATGGAAGGCGACGTGGACAACTGGTATGATGTGACCGATGCCGTCCGTCCTTATAACGTCCGCCTTTTCATCGGAGGGCACTACCATCGCAACCGTCTGCTGAGTTACGACGGCATTCCAGGCATCCTGATGCGCAGCAACCTGCGCGATGCCGACGGCAAGCCAGGCTACGGCATCTACGAGGTAGGACCGGATTCTATCCGAGTCTATACCCAGCGTATCGGTGAGCCCAAGCAACAATGGGCTGCCCTTTCGCTCACACACCAATACTATGACCATCAGGGCAAGGCTGAAAAATATCCCGATTACTCCGTCAACCAGACCTATCCGCAAGTGAAAGCCGCCTGGACGGTACAGACGGGCGTAGGCATCTACTGCTCACCCGCCACAGATGGCAAACGTGTATTCATAGCCGACGACTTGGGACAACTGACTGCCTACAGCCTGAAAAAAGGTAAGCGTCTGTGGAGCTTCTCCGCCCAGAAACGCATTGTGGGCACTCCAGGCGTAGCAAACGGAATCGTAGTATTCGGTTCGGCAGACAAGCACATCTATGGTGTCAACGCCGAAAATGGTCAACTGCTATGGACGCTCGAAGCCTCAGCACCTGTACTTGGAGCCGTAGCCATAGCTGACGGCACCGCCTATATCGGAGCCAGCGACCACACCTTCCGTGCCATCGACTTGAAGACCGGCAAACTGCTATGGGCTTATACGGACGTACTGGGTTACATCGAAACCCGTCCGTTGCTGACAGACGGCAAAGTCATATTCGGTGCATGGGACAACACACTCTACGCCCTCGACCAACAGACAGGACGCGAGTGCTGGAAATGGACACACGACCTGCCTGGTATACACTATTCACCAGCAGCCGTTTGGCCTGTAGCAACAGACGACAAAGTCTTCATTGCTGATCCCAAACGTGCCTTGACCGCCATTGATCTCCAGACAGGACAAACCATCTGGCGCACCTTCCAGTCACAAGTACGTGAGAGCATCGGCCTGTCCGAGGACGGACAACGCATCTATGCCAAGACCATGAACGACAGCATTGTCTGCTATGTAGCAGACGGCAAGGAAGCCAGAGAGCTGTGGGCTACCAATGCTGGCTTCGGCTATGAACATGCTCCCAGCATGCTGCCCGAAAAGGAAGGCATTGTCTATACAAGTACCAATGACGGACTGATATGTGCACTGGACGGACTGACAGGACGCATCCGCTGGCAGCACAAAGTAGGCAATTCACTCATCAACACCGTCGTTCCGCTGGGACACGGTGCTCTGCTCGTCAGCAGTACGGACGGCACCGTTACCCTGCTTCAAGACAAGAAACAATAATAATCATCATTAAACATAGAACCACCATGGAAAGAATTGATTGCTACCTCCTCTACACAGGAAACAAAGACATAGAACAAACCATCCAAGGTCTGCAAGCCACCGGCCAGGCCGGACAAATCACCCTCTTCGGCACCGAAGCACCAGCTTCACTGCCCGAAGGATGCAGTTTTCTGACCGTCGACAGTCCTTTCAGCAGCCAAAGCCTGAAAGCCATCGCCACACAAGCCGCAGCACCTTACACATTGCTCTATACCAAGGATACCATTCTTAATCTGGGTATGTTTGCACTGGAACGCATGGTACATATTCTGAACGACAGCGGCGCAGGCATGGTTTATGCCGACCACTACCAGCTGAAAGGCGGCCAACAGACCATCGCTCCCGTCATCGACTATCAGCAGGGGTCGCTGCGCGACGACTTCGACTTCGGTTCCGTACTGCTCTACCGCACTGGTGCACTGAAGGATGCCGCCGCCCGTATGAAGGCCGACTATCAGTTTGCCGGACTCTATGACCTGCGACTCAAACTGTCGCAGCGCCACGAACTGGTACATATCAACGAATACCTCTACACAGAAGTAGAGAACGACACCCGCCGCAGCGGCGAAAAGATTTTCGACTACGTAGACCCGAAGAACCGCAACCGCCAGATCGAGATGGAAGCAGCCTGCACAGAGCACCTGAAAGAAGTGGGCGGCTACTTGAAGCCGGAGTTCGAACACATTGAGTTCGACAAGGGTAACTTCGAATACGAAGCATCGGTCATCATCCCCGTACGTAACCGCATCCGCACCATCCGCGACGCTATCCGCTCGGTACTGACGCAGCAGGCCGACTTCAAGTTCAACCTCATCGTCATCGACAACCACTCGACCGACGGTACCACCGAAGCCATCGACGAGTTCAGCAGCGACGAACGTCTCATCCACCTCATTCCCGAACGCAACGATCTGGGCATCGGCGGCTGTTGGAACCTGGGCGTACATCACCCCAAGTGCGGCAAATTTGCCATCCAGCTGGACAGCGACGACGTTTACAAGGATGAGCACACACTGTCCATCATGGTACGTGCCTTCTACGAACAGAACTGCGGTATGGTTGTAGGTACCTACATGATGACCAACTTCGACATGCAGATGATTGCTCCCGGCATTATCGACCACCGTGAATGGACGCCCGAGAACGGCCGCAACAACGCCCTGCGCATCAATGGTCTGGGAGCGCCCCGTGCCTTCTACACCCCCGTATTGCGCGAAGTGAAGGTACCCAACACCAGCTACGGCGAAGACTATGCGCTGGGACTGAACTTCTCCCGCCGCTTCCAGATAGGTCGCGTCTACGACGTCGTCTACCTCTGCCGCCGCTGGGATGACAATTCAGACGCAGCACTGGATGTTGTAAAGATGAATGCTAATAACTTATACAAAGACCGTATTCGTACATGGGAACTGCAAGCGCGCATTGCATTGAACAAGAAAAAGTAAAATAATACCATCATGAATTCTATGAATAAAGAAGTAAACGATTTGCTGGCTCGCCAACTTGCTACATGGGAAACAGCACGCCACAGCTACGAAGCCCTCACGGGCGTACGAGTCAAGGAACTGAACGTGCGCGGCGTACCCTATAAGGTGCAGTTCAACCCCGCCCGTATCGTTTCCTCCGGTGCCAAGGTCGATGCTAAGTCCATCCGCGAACGCCGTTGCTTTCTCTGCGCTGCTAACCGGCCGGCTGAGCAGGAAGGTATTCACTTCCTGGGCCACTACGAGCTGCTGGTGAATCCCTTCCCTATCTTCCCGCGCCACCTCACCATACCCGAGACTGAACACGTTCCCCAGCTCATCGGCCATCGCTTTGCCGACATGCTGGAACTCGCCCGGGAACTGACGGACTTCACCATCTTCTACAACGGTCCGCGCTGTGGTGCCTCTGCTCCTGACCATGCTCACTTTCAGGCGGGCAACCGCGGTTTTATGCCCATTGAGGCCGATTGGCGCACGCGGATAGGCGAGACGGTAGTGCAGACCGAATGCGCCACGCTTTACAGCCTGGATGACGCCCCGCGTACGACACTCGTCATCGACACTGACGATGCCGACGAAGCCTGCCGTTTCTTCCAGACCATCTACCACGCCCTGCCCGTACCCGAAGGCGACCAGGAACCGATGATGAATATCCTGGCCCTCTATGAGTCCTCCCGCTGGACAATTTTCGTCTTTCCTCGTGCCAAGCATCGCCCTGCCTGCTACACGGCTGAAGGTGATGCCCGCCTGTTGAGCAGTCCTGCTTCGGTCGACCTGGGAGGAGTATTCATTACCCCTGTCGAGCAGGATTTTCTGAAAATTACCGCAGACGACGTGGCACAAATATTAAGCGAGGTATGTCTTTCACCCGAAGCTTTTGTTCACGTGAAGGAGCACATCCGCAACGAAATCCGTTAAAGAAAAGAACAACATTATGAAAGAACCCAAAGTACACGTGGGAATCCTCTTCGAACCCCAGATAGAATTCACCCTGCTGGCCCCCTACCGCCAGGACGGTCAGGAAGTGAACGGCAACCAAACCGTCACCTTTGACCATGGCCGCATCCTGTGGCAAGGCCGCCTCTACGACGAATTGCTTTTCGAACCCGAAGACGAACAGAACGCCTCGTTCGAACTGCACGGAGTCACCATCGGCATCAACTTCCACTGGGAGCGCAAGGAAGACCAGCGTTTCCAGGGTGCTCTGCGCATCATTGTGGAAAATGACAAGCTGACTGCCGTCAACGTCATCCGCGTAGAAGACTACCTGACCAGTGTCATCTCCAGCGAAATGAGCGCTACCGCCTCGCTGGAGCTGCTGAAAGCCCATGCGGTGATTTCGAGAAGCTGGTTGCTGGCCCAGATTAACAAGAACAAGGAAATCGTAGCCAAACATACAGACTACAAAGCCTGCACACAGACAAATGACGAACTGATCCGATGGTTCGACCGAGAAGACCATACCCGCTTCGACGTCTGCGCCGATGACCACTGCCAGCGTTATCAAGGCATCACCCGTGCTTCGACCGATATCGTACGCCAAGCTATCCAAGCCACCCGCGGACAGGTACTGATGTCTGAAGGGAAAATCTGTGACGCCCGTTTCTCCAAATGTTGCGGTGGTGCCTTCGAAGAGTTCCAGTACTGCTGGGAAAACACACCTTACTCCTACCTGCGGAAGCAACGCGACTGGCGCATCCGCCAGGGCAACACGTCCCAACCGGCCACCGACCTGCCCGACCTCACCGTCGAAGCCGAAGCCGACCGCTGGATACGTACTTCGCCCGAATCGTTCTGCAACACTACAGACAAACACATTCTGTCACAAGTACTCAACAACTACGACCAGGAAACCACCGACTTCTACCGCTGGCGCGTAGAATACACACAAGATGAACTGTCGGCCCTCATCTTGAAACGGTCGGGCATAGACTACGGACAGATCATCGACCTCGTCCCCGTGGCCCGTGGCACCAGCGGACGTCTGTGGAAACTGAAGATTGTGGGTACCAAACGCACACTCACCATCGGCAAGGAACTGGAAATACGCCATACACTGTCGCCCTCGCACCTCTACAGCTCGGCTTTCGTGGTAGACAAGAGCGACCTCTCGCCCGAAGGCATACCCGGACGCTTCACCCTCATCGGTGCCGGCTGGGGACACGGCGTAGGTCTTTGCCAGATCGGTGCCGCCGTCATGGGCGAACAGGGCTACAAATACGATGAAATATTGTTGCACTATTACATCGGCGCCAGCATCGAGCCGATTTATTCCTAAAGGACAAACATAGAAATGACCATGAATAAACTGACTAAGAAAACCAATCCCTGGGCATGGATACCTACCTTATACTTTGCCCAAGGGCTGCCCTATGTGGCGGTGATGACCATTTCCGTCATCATGTACAAACGACTGGGCATGTCGAACACCGATATCGCCCTCTATACCGGCTGGCTGGGACTTCCGTGGGTCATCAAGCCCTTCTGGAGCCCGTTTGTCGACATCATCAAGACCAAGCGCTGGTGGACGCTGGCCATGCAATGGATTGTAGCTGTAGCCTTGGCAGGCATTGCCTTCACCATTCCTACAGAGTTCTATGTCCAGTTCACCTTCGCCATCTTCATGCTGATGGGCTTTGCCTCGGCCACACACGACATAGCAGCCGACGGCTTCTACATGCTGGCCCTAAGCGAACACGAACAGTCGCTGTATGTGGGTATACGAAGCACCTTCTATCGCATTGCCACCGTCATGGGACAAGGCATTCTGGTGATACTGGCCGGCGTCATTGAAATGAACTCCGGCTTGGAACCCGTCAAAATCCAGGTGGTGGCCGACCCGTCGAAACCGGTAGCGGCTGCCGGCCTGCCGTTGTTCATCACCCCGACCGACGACGGACAAACGCTCAGCTTCCTCACTTCCGATGCAACGGTACAGGCCTCCATACAGGCACCGACAAGCGCTACCGACGAACAGGGACAAACCATTCCCTTCGCTGAATATGCGGCCTTGATGCGCGATTCGGTAAACAACATGAACGTACGCAACGGTTTCGTCAAAGGCAGCCTCATCACGAAAGGAGCACCGGCCGTTACTGCAACAGCTACCCAGGAAAGCGCCTTCCGCACCTGGCTGCGCAACACGTTCGGCGAGAAGCATGCTACCAATACAGGTGAAACCGCCAACAACATCGCACTGGCTGCCGTAAGGCTCAACCACCAGCCGGCCCCCGGCGAGAGTATTGTGCTTAACGTAGAATACAAGGATGGCGACCAAAGTATCAAGTTGGAGCAAAGCAAACTGTCCACCCGCTTCGAATTCAACGAAAGCAACTGGAACAAGCCGGCCTACCTCTATTTCGAAATAGACCACAAACTGACCGAACGTACGGAAGCCAACTTCGTGGGCACATCGGGCAACATACCGCTGGCATGGCTGGTGGTATTCATCGTACTTTCGGTGTTCTTCTTCCTGGTAGCCATCTATCACAGTTGGATATTACCACGTCCGGCCAGTGACACTACTCACAAGAGTACCGACGCCGGCAGCATCGTCAGAGGCTTCATCGACGCCTTCCGCACCTTCTTCACCAAGATGCCTTTCTGGCAGACGGTAGCCGCCATCGGTTTCATGCTGCTTTATCGCTTCCCCGAAGCGCAGCTCACCAAGATTATACAACCCTTCCTGCTCGACCCCATCGACAAAGGTGGTCTGGGGTTGACGACCGGCGAAGTGGGACTGGTATATGGTACCGTAGGCATCATCGGCCTGACACTGGGCGGCATCATCGGCGGTGTGGCCGCAGCCAAGGGAGGACTGAAGAAATGGTTACAGCCCATGGCCTGGAGCATGTCGCTCACCTGCCTGACGTTTGTCTACCTGAGTTACTTCCAAGACCACTCACTGATTACGGTCAACATCTGCGTCTTCATCGAGCAGTTCGGTTACGGCTTTGGTTTTACGGCCTATATGCTTTACCTCATCTACTACTCCGAAGGCGAGTTCAAGACCTCGCACTATGCCATCTGTACCGGCTTCATGGCCCTGAGCATGATGCTGGGCATGATAGCAGGCTGGCTGCAGGAAACCATCGGCTACCGTCACTTCTTCGTATGGACCATGATCTGCTGCATCACCACCATCGGCATGGCGGCACTGGTAAAAGTTGACCCCAAGTTCGGAAAGAAAGAAGAATAACCTACAGATTATCTATCAAATAATAAGAATATGAAAAAATTCATCTGTCACAGACATACGGCAACCAGACAAAAGCTGCTAGGATTTCTGCTTCTGTTGTGCTTCGCCATAGGCGCCCAGGCACAGAAAATACGTATCAAGACAGGCATCGAAGTGCTCAAGTCACAGAACTTCCGCTGCCTGGAGGGAAAACGCGTGGGCCTCATCACCAACCCAACGGGTGTGGACAACGAGCTGCGCTCCACCATCGACATCCTGCACGAGGCGCCCAACGTGAACCTCGTGGCTCTCTATGGTCCCGAACACGGTGTACGGGGTGATGTCCATGCCGGTGACCACGTGTCCGACCAGCGCGACCCCGCCACCGGCCTGCCCGTCTACTCACTCTATGGCAAGACTCGCAAGGCCACACCAGAAATGCTGAAGGACGTCGACGTACTGGTATACGACATTCAGGATATCGGTTGCCGTTCGTTCACCTACATCAGTACCCTGGGACTGGCCATGGAGGCAGCTGCCGAAAACGGCAAGGAACTCATCGTGCTGGACCGCCCCAATCCGCTGGGCGGACTCAAGGTAGAAGGCAATTTGGTTGAAGACGATTGCATTTCTTTTGTCAGTCAATTTAAAATTCCGTACCTTTACGGCCTCACTTGCGGCGAACTGGCACTGATGCTCAACGGCGAACGCATGTTGGCAGGCGGCGTACAGTGCAAACTGACGGTCATCAAGATGAAAGGCTGGAAACGGAAAATGGACTACACAGCCACAGGCCTGCAATGGATACCCTCATCGCCCCACATACCCCACCCACACTCGGCATTCTTCTACCCCGTGAGCGGTATCCTGGGCGAACTAGGCTACATGTCCATCGGTGTGGGCTATACCATTCCCTTCCAGATGTTTGCAGCTTCGTGGGCCGAGGCCGACAAGCTGGCCGATGCCCTGAACGAGCTCCACGTACCCGGCGTCATCTTCCGTCCCATCTACCTGCAACCGTTCTACAGTGTAGGCAAGGGCGAACAGCTGCAAGGCGTACAGGTGCACATCACCGACTATGCCAAAGCACCGCTCAGTCCCATCCAGTTCCTCGTGATGCAGGAAGTAGCACGTCTGTGGCCCGACCGCGCCGTCTTCGACCATGCTGACAAAGGACGCTTCAACATGTTCGACAAGGTGTGCGGCTCCCGCCAGATACGCGAACGCTTCAGCCAGAACAACCGCTGGGAAGACATACGCCCCTACTGGGAAAAGGACGTGGAGAGTTTCCGCCAACTGTCCAAGAAGTACTACCTGTACCGATAGACAGTGTTCGGTTGCCTTCACCGGGGGATAGCCTTCTTGACACAAGTATGGCAGTGAGTGTGACAAGCCTATGGCAATAGTTGTGACAAGCTTGTGTCACAAGCGCTGCCACCATGACGTCACGACCACTGCCACGGGCTTGGCAAAAGTTGGCAGTTGTACGAGGAGTCCATATTTTCCTCCACGACTTTCCCAACAGGGCAACACACAAAGGCATTAAAGAAACAAAATGATATGAAACTTGAAACAAGAGATATGAAAGAACCTTACTTATCCTTCCTGCACGAAGCCTCACGCTTCATTCCACAGGACAGGATTTATACTGACGAGCTCCGACGCCTGGCCTGGGGAACAGACGCGGGCTTTTACCGACTGATACCCCAAATCATCATCCGCTCGGAAAACGAGAACGAGGTGGCCGAACTGCTCCGCCTGGCCGACAAGCTCAATTTACCAGTTACATTCCGTGCCGCAGGTACCAGTTTGTCCGGACAAGCCATCAGCGACTCCATCCTCATCGTGGCCGGCAAGCATTGGGAGCAATACTCCATCAGCCCCGACGGCAGCCAGATCACCCTACAACCGGGTATCGTGGGACAACGTGTCAACCAACTGCTGGCTCCCTACGGACGAAAGTTCGCTCCTGACCCCGCCTCGGTAAAAAGTGCCATGGTAGGCGGCATCGTGATGAACAATGCCTCGGGCATGAACTGTGGCACGCACGCCAACAGCGACCGGGTAATGCTCTCGGCGCGCATCGTCCTGGCCGACGGTACCGTGCTTGATACGGGCGACCCCGTCAGCCGTGCATCCTTTGAGGTAACTCATCGCGACTTCATCCGCACCATCTGCCACCTGCGCGACAGCATCCATGCCAATGAACATCTGCGTGAACGCATCCGATACAAATACGCCATCAAGAACGTCACAGGCCTCAACCTGCTTCCCCTGATTACCTTCGACGACCCGTTTGACATCATTGCCCATCTGATGGTGGGCAGCGAAGGTACCCTGGCCTTCCTCTCGCAGGTAACCATGCGCACCGAATATGACTATCCCTGCAAGGCCAGCGCCATGGTCTACTTCACAGACATCCGCGAAGCCTGCCGGGCCGTAGTGGCCATGAAGAAGCTGAAAGGGACAGAAGACGAATGGATTGTCAAGGGAGCCGAACTGCTGGACTACAAGAGTCTGTCGTCAGTAAACGACCCCGTCTATCACAAATATAAAGGAGAAGCAGCCGATCCCTCGGGTCTCACCGCCGTATTGACGGAAACCAAGGCTCGCACGCCTGAAGAATTGAAGGCCAACATCGCTACCATCGAACAGACGCTCTCGGCCTTCCGTACCTACATACCCGTACACTTCACCGACAATCCGGCAGAGTACGGCCAGTTCTGGGCCATCCGGTCGGGCATCTTCCCCAGCGTAGGCGGAACACGCCAACCTGGCACGACCTGCCTCATCGAAGACGTGGCCTTCCACATCGAAGACCTGCCCGAAGCCACGGCCGACCTCCAGCAGCTCATTGCCCGCCACGGCTACGACGATGCCTGCATCTATGGCCATGCCCTGGAAGGCAACTACCACTTTATTGTCAACCAGAGTTTTGCCACCCAGGCCGAAGTGGACCGCTATGCCGCGCTGATGGAAGACGTCAAGACCCTAGTCGTTGACAAATACGACGGTTCTCTGAAGGCCGAACACGGTACGGGCCGCAACATGGCCCCCTACGTACGCTACGAATGGGGTGACGAAGCCTTCGAAGTGATGAAGGCTGTAAAACACCTCTTCGACCCCAAAGGGTTGCTCAACCCCGGCGTCATCTTCAACGACGACCCCAAGTGCCACCTGAAGCACTTCAAGCCGCTGCCCATGATGGCTACAAGCTACAATCAGCAAGCTGCAAGTGATGAACAGGCGGCCCGCAGCTTGTCTCTCATTTCCAAAGTAGACCGTTGCATCGAGTGCGGTTTCTGCGAAGTGAACTGCCTGTCGTGCGGCTTCACATTGTCGTCACGCCAGCGCATCGTCATCCAGCGTGAACTGGCCCGCCTGCGTCAGGAAGGCGACAACCCCGAACGACTGGCCTTGCTCGAGAAACAATACCGCTACTTAGGCAACCAGACCTGTGCGGGCGACGGACTCTGTTCCATGTCATGCCCGATGGGAATCAATACAGGCGACCTGACTCATCTGGTCCGCCAACACCTGCTGCCGCCCGACAGCCAGGGATACAAACTGGGCAACTATGCCGCCCGTCACTTTGCAGGCATCAAGAACACACTCCGTCCCGTACTGACGCTGGCCGACACGGCTCATGCCGTACTGGGAACTGCCGCCATGAGCAAGCTTACCCGCGGCATGCACAACCTGCTGGGCATCCCCCAGTGGACTCCGGCCATGCCCAAAGCCTATAAGATGAAGCACGAAGAGCGGAAAATGGAGAATAGCCAGAAAGCGGAAGAAAACAAAGCTTCGCTCAAAGTGGTCTATTTCCCCAGCTGCATCAACCAGACCATGGGCCTGGCCCGCAAGTCGCCCGTCGAACAGGCTTTGGTAAACAAGATGGTGGCCCTGCTCCACAAAGCCGGTTACGAAGTCATCTTCCCCCAGAACATGGAAAAGCTCTGCTGCGGCACCATCTGGGAAAGCAAAGGCATGATGGATATCGCCGACCGCAAGACACGCGAACTCGAAGAAGCCCTGTGGGAGGCCAGCCGGCAAGGACGCTACCCCGTGCTGTGCGACCAAAGTCCCTGCCTGCACCGCATGCGGGAAACCATCCACCGCATGAAGCTCTATGAACCGGCCGAGTTCATCTATACCTTCCTGCGCCCTCGCCTGGTGTTCAAGCCCATAGACCGCCCCGTAGCCCTGCACATCACGTGCTCCATGCAAAAGATGGGACTGGCCGACACGCTTGTCGCCCTGGCACGCCTCTGCTCTACACAGGTCTTTGTACCCGAAGAAGTAGGCTGCTGCGGCTTTGCAGGCGACCGCGGATTCACACATCCCGAACTGAACGCATACGCCCTGCGCAAACTCCGCCCTCAGATAGAAGAACGGAACATCCAGATCGGCTACAGCAACAGCCGCACCTGCGAAATCGGCCTGACGACAAACTCAGGCATTCCGTATGTGTCGATAGCCTACCTGGTGGACGAATGTACGGTTCCTCCAACCCAAAGCTAAAGGAAAAAACGTCATGGAAAAACAAGTAAACCACAGCAAACGCATCCTGGCCCTCGACATCCTGCGAGGCATCACCATTGCCGGCATGATACTGGTGAACAATCCAGGGTCATGGGGACACATCTATGCCCCCCTGCGCCATGCCGAGTGGAACGGTTTCACGCCCACCGACCTGGTATTTCCCTTCTTCATGTTCATCATGGGCATATCGACCTATATCTCACTGAAGAAGTACGACTTCGCCTACAGCCATGCCGCCCTGCGGAAGATTCTGCGGCGCACCGTTGTCATCTTCGTCATCGGCATGGCCATCGGATGGTTCTCACGCTTCTGTTACTACTGGGCCTCAGCTCCCGATGACCTGAGCTTCGGCCAGAACTTGTGGAACGCGGTATGGACCTTCGACCGCATGCGCATTCTGGGCGTGATGCAGCGTCTGGCCCTGTGCTATTGCGCCGCGTCCATCGTTGCCCTCACCGTGAAGCACCGCTACATTCCCTGGATCATCGTCACCCTGCTTGTGGGATACTTCGCCCTGCTGATGGGCGGCAACGGATTTGCCTACAACGAGACAAACATCCTGTCTGTAGTAGACCGCGCCATCCTCACCCCCGCCCACATGTACAAGGACAACGGCATCGATCCCGAAGGGCTGCTGAGCACCATTCCCTCCATTGCTCACGTACTGCTGGGATTCTGTGTGGGCCGCATGATGCTGGGCGACAAGAGCCGTGCCGGGCAAAGCCGCGAAGAGACACTCCGCTCGCACCTCATCCTGCTGTTTCTGGTAGGCACCATCCTTACTTTCAGCGGCCTGCTGCTGAGCTACGGATGCCCCATCAACAAGAAGATATGGTCGCCCACCTACGTGCTTACCACCTGCGGACTGGCCTCCAGCCTGCTGGCCCTGCTCATCTGGATAATCGATGTGAAGGGATACAAACGCTGGAGCCTGTTCTTCGAGTCGTTCGGCGTCAATCCGCTGTTCATGTACGTGCTGGGCGGCGTGCTGGGCATCCTGTTCGGCAGCATCCGCCTGCCTTGGGGTGACGGCAGCATCTCTATCCACGGACTGCTCTATGACCAGATGCTGAAACCGCTGTTCGGCGACACAGGCGGCTCCCTGGCCTATGCTCTGATATTTGTAGCCATCAACTGGTGCATCGGATACCAATTATATAAACGGAAAATATACATCAAGATATAAATTTAAGAACTATGATACTGATAGCAGACAGCGGCTCTACCAAAACCGACTGGTGTTTGGTGGAGCATGGAGAAGTACTCCAGCAGATTTTTACCAAAGGTACCAACCCCTTCTTCCAAAGTGAGGAAGAGATCGGCAACGAGATAGTCACCAACCTTCTCCCCCAACTGAAGAGCCAGGAAGTGGATGCCGTCTACTTCTACGGCGCCGGTTGTGCCTTCCCCGACAAGATAGCCACCGTACGCCGTGTCCTCCTGCGCCATCTGAAGGTGAAAGGCGAAGTGGAAGTAAGCACCGACATGCTGGCCGCCGCCCGCAGCCTGTGCGGACAACGTCCGGGCATCGCCTGCATCATGGGCACCGGCTCCAACTCGTGCTACTACGACGGGGAGAAGATCGTACAGAACGTATCGCCCCTGGGATTCATCCTGGGCGACGAAGGTAGCGGTGCCTGTCTGGGCAAGCTGCTGGTGGGCGACATCCTGAAGAACCAGACAACACCCGAACTGAAGGAAAAATTCCTCCGGCAGTTCAGCCTGACGCCGGCCGACATCATCGACCGCGTCTACCGCAAGCCGTTCCCCAACCGTTTCCTGGCCAGCCTCTCTCCGTTCCTGGCACAGAACCTGAACGAACCTTGCCTGCACCGCCTGGTGCTGGACAGCTTCGAGTCGTTCCTCAGACGGAACGTCATGCAGTACGACTATCAGAACCACGAAGTCCACTTCATCGGTTCCGTAGCCTACTACTACAAGGACGTGCTGGCACAGGCCGCCGAAGCGACGGGCATCCAGCTGGGCACCATCCTCAAAAGCCCCATGGAAGGCCTCATCGCCTACCACTGCTAATCACTCACCGCTAACCACTAACCAATTAAAAGAATATGGCATTCATCAAGATTTCAGAGCAACCTTCGCTCTACAACGACTTGGAAAAGAAGTCGGTCCGCGAAATATTGGAAGACATCAACACCGAAGACCAGAAAGTAGCCCTGGCCGTACAGAAAGCGATTCCCCAGATAGAGAAACTAGTCAACCTGATAGTGCCCCGCATGAAGCAGGGAGGCCGCATCTTCTACATGGGAGCCGGCACCAGCGGCCGACTGGGCGTACTCGACGCTTCGGAGATTCCGCCCACCTTCGGCATGCCCAACACGCTGGTCATCGGACTCATTGCCGGAGGCGACACCGCCCTGCGCAACCCCGTGGAGAACGCTGAAGACGACATCCACCGCGGTTGGGAAGAACTGGTGGAACGCAACATCACCACCAAGGACACCGTCATCGGCATCGCCGCATCGGGCACCACGCCCTACGTCATCGGCGCCCTGCACGAGGCCCGCGAGCACGGCATCCTGACCGGCTGCATCACCAGCAATCCCGACTCGCCCATGGCCGCCGAAGCCGACGTACCCATCGAGATGATTGTAGGACCGGAATACGTCACCGGCAGTTCGCGCATGAAGTCGGGCACCGGGCAGAAGATGATCCTGAACATGATCAGCACCTCGGTCATGATCCAGCTGGGCCGCGTCAAGGGCAACAAGATGGTGAACATGCAGCTGAGCAACAAGAAGCTGATAGACCGCGGCACCCGTATGCTGGTCGAGGAGCTGGGCCTGGACTACGGCAAGGCCAAAGCCCTGCTGCTGATGCACGGCTCGGTCAAGAAAGCCGTGGACGCCTATCGCGAAGGAAAATAAATCGGCCGACCCAACAAGACAAGACATGAAAACCATCCGTTTGTTATTCATCCTGCTCATGGGCATCCAGGCAGCTGCGGCCCAACCCTTGCAGCGGGTAGCCCCCGAACAGGTGGGCATGAGCAGCCGCCACCTGACGTATGCCGACCGGGCCATCGAACAGGCCATTGCCGAAGACGGCATTCCGGGAGCCGTGCTTGCCGTCGTCCGCCACGGCAAGATGGCCTACCTCAAGGCTTACGGACACCGGAGCCTGCTGCCCGAGGTGGAACCGATGACCACCAACACCGTGTTCGACATGGCTTCGTGCAGCAAGGCCATGTCTACCGCCATCTCCGTCATGATACTGGCCGAACAGGGCAAGCTACGCATGCTCGACCCCGTCAGCCGCTACATTCCCCACTTCAAGGACTGGCAGAGCGCCGACGGAAAGGAAAAGCAGACCATCCGCATACAGGACCTGATGACCCACACCTCGGGACTGCCGTCCTATGCGCCGGTGGCCCAAGTTGCCCGACAGTACGGCCAGCCCAATCCGGACGGACTGATGGAATACATCGCCACCTGCCCGCGCGACTTCCGCCCGCAGACCGACTTCCAGTACAGCTGCCTCAACTTCATCACCCTGCAGCACATCGTCGAGACCGTCAGCGGCCAGTCGCTGCGCCAGTTTGCCAAAGAGCACATCTTCGACGTGCTGGGCATGGAACACACCGACTACCTGCCCTGCCGGCAGGACAAGGACGGCCACTGGGTGAACACCGACGACGTGCCCCAATGGGCACAGGACGGTGCCAGCCTCATGGCCCCCACCGAACAGCAGCCCGACGGACAAGTGCTCCGCGGACAAGTGCACGACCCCCTGGCCCGCATCATGAACGGTGGCATCAGCGGCAACGCAGGTGTCTTCTCGTGTGCCGATGACATCGCCCTGCTCTGCGCCGCCCTGCAGAACGGCGGCGAGTGGAACGGACGGCGCATCCTCAGCCCGCAGGGCGTACAGGCCATGCGCACCGTGCCCCGTGCCGTGGCGTCGCTGGGACGCACGCTGGGATGGGACTGCTTCACGGCCTATGCCTCGAACAACGGCGACCTCTTCGGCCCCCATACCTACAGCCACACGGGCTACACCGGCACCAGCATCGTCATTGACCCCGATACGGACACCTGCGTCATCCTGCTCATCAACGCCGTCCATCCCAAGGACGAGCACAGCGTGGTGCGCCTGCGTTCGCTGGTGGCCAATGCCGTGGCCGCCTCCATCCAGCCCACCCCGCGCACCTATACCGACCATTACTACCGGCGCTTCCTCCAGTTCATGGACGAACCGCCCGTCACCCCGCAGGACATTGTGATGCTGGGCAACAGCCTGACCGAGAACGGAGGCGACTGGGGCCAACGGCTCGGCTGGAAGCACGTGGTGAACCGCGGCATCATCGGCGACGAGGTGATGGGCGTGTACGACCGCCTGCACCAGATTCTGCCCGGCCATCCCAGGAAACTGTTCCTGCTGATAGGCATCAACGACGTGTCCCACGGACTGACGGCCGACAGCATCGCCGGCCTCATCCGCCTCACCGTGGAGCGCATCCGCCGCGAGTCGCCGCAGACGCACCTCTACCTGCAGAGCCTGCTGCCCATCAACGAGAGTTTCGGCCGCTACCGCCTGCTGACGGGCAAGACCGAAACGGTTCCCCAGATCAATGCCCTCCTCCGGGAGCTGGCCTGCGAGCAGCAGATCGACTTCATCGACCTCTTCCCGCTCTTCACCGAGAAGGGAACGAACGTCCTGCGCAAGGAGCTGACCACCGACGGCCTGCACCTCAACGAAGATGGCTACCGGATATGGGTGAAAGCGCTGAAAAAGACATAAATAGCCCTGTTCTGGAACAGTTCCTCAACGAAGGAGTGCATTCTCCACGCAAGAAAGAAGACTCTAAAATACCAGTCATTTCTGTGTGAAGAATGCACTCCTTACTATCTATTCTTTAACTATAGAATTATTTTTGCAACTGATTATAAATCTTCAGGTTTGTAATGCGGCTCTTGAATTTGCCAGCCTGTTCCAACGGGAATACCAAGGTACGTATATAATTCATAGAATCCTTTCCACCATTGTAATAACGCTTTTGAATATCAAGTTTCTCAACCAACCGGCCATTGACAAAAAGAGAAGTAGACAAAGGATCACCTTCTATCCGTATATTTACTTTTTCTTTCGGATAGGGCGTAAAGCCGAAAGTATTCAGATAACCATCCCGGGCAAATCCCCAAGAACCATTTATTGGATTAGAAAGATAGAACACTGCATTGGGAGAACGAAACAGTACTGTTCCCCATTCTTCGGCCTGCGCCTCCAAATCAAACGACACCGCATAATCATATCCGATTTCCGAATAGGGTAACCGGGAACCCGGAAGCACTTCAGCCGTTTCATAAACTAATCCTGGCATTTTGTTGATACGTCCCAAAAGATTCACCCCAGGCGCCTCACTCAAAGTCATCCGAGCAGCATTGAAGTCCACATAAGACATCGTCGGACGAGCATTCCATGTCTTTACAGCCATAGTCTGCAAACTGGGATATATGCGATAGTGAATATCCTTTACCGATATTCCATTACCGACAAGATCATTCCACACGGCAAACAATCCTCCCAAAATTGCAGGGTCCCTTTCATCAAAGACCTCATCAGCCACATGGGCAGGTGTCCATTCATTGTACAAATATTCATTATCCAGATGATCCTGATAATAAGGTGCTAAAGGTACAATATACACTTTTTCATCTGGAATACTTAACAATTTATATCCCAACCGAGCCATCTCACGGGGATTGGCAAAATGATTGTTCCAGATAAACATATCCACCTGGTCAACTTTTACGGGAGTTTTACCGGATGCATGCGTCAATGCTCCCCATACACACGCTCTTTTGCCAAAGCTCTCAATATACTTAATGTAACGGTCTGTAAATGCCCGGAACTGTTCAACGACCTTCTTATCTGTATTAGAATACTCATCTGTTCCAATGTGTACCCTCGGCCCGCGAAAGACCGGATTATCCCCTCCTAAATATTCCTTAAAAAGTGCATCGAGGAAAGTATAAGTTTCCGGATTGGAAAGGTCCAAATGGTCCATACCATATTCCTTACTGCCAAGTTCTGATTTGTAATGACTGAAAGCAAGAGCATGAGCCGGGACATCTATTTCCGGAATGATTTCTACAAATCGGGCAGCCGCTTCCTCCTGAAAATCTATAAATTCTTGTTTTGTATAATAACCGTCACGGGCAGCTAACCCTGGAAAGGTTTCACACTCCAAACGAAAAGCGGCATAAGTCTTATTCCAGTCATGATTGAAAAACTGCTTAAAACCATTGTCATTCAAGTGGACATGCAAGACATTCATCTTATAATAAGCCATTACTTGAGTCAAACCGCGCAAATAGTCCATCGGAATATATTTCCGACCACAATCAAGCATGAATCCACGCATTGCATAATCGGGGAAATCGCGTATAAATCCCTTAGGCAATTTTCCATTTTCATCTTGTTCGCTCATTTGTAGCAGCGTCCTCGTTGCCCAATAAGCTCCTACGGCTTTTGGCGCTGAAATTTTCACACAACGATCCACTTCTATTTCATACCCTTCTCCTCCCAACTTTTCGTCATTCTTCAAAGTCAGAAAGAAATCGCCTGTTTCAGCTTTTCCACGAACCACTTCAGGCATAATGCCGAACAGGGTTTGGTAATCTGCGGCAAAAGCCTCAGCAACCGTCTGCAAAACAAGGTCATCATAAACGACACGTAACGACGTATCAGGAACAAAAAATCCCCTTCCGCCTTTCCACTCCTTCAGCTCAGGAATAACAAACGGCTTCCCGTTTTGAGCCCACACTCCACCCATTGCACACAGCAACAAACATAACAAAGCACTGATTCTCTTCATAATCGACACGGTTAATGTAATTTATAAACACACAGAAATAAGAAAAAGGGGCCGAAACCAACTGAACGCTTCGGCCCCATGAAATTATCAATTGAATATACCTACTGACAAATCTACTGAATCTGGTTACTTCACCAAATCTCTATTCAAATTCGGATTCTTTTCGACTTCCGTATCCGGATAAGGAATATAGATACTATTGTCTCCCGCCCAAGTCGACTTGACTACAGTGACACTTTCTTTTGCCTTAAAGCCGGGAGCTACTTCTATTTCCGGATTAGCAACGCGATAATCAAAGTTCTTTTTCAGTTCGTTCATGCGGAACTCATCAGAACGACGTGTAACCATAGCAACCCAATAGCCTGCCACTTCCCAACCGTGTTCCATGTAACAAGCCTCAGCCAACTGACTGGCGTTCATGTCGTCTATCTTCACCACACTGCCATCACTCAATGCAACACTTTCATAATCTGTAACCGCACGCTGACGAACCCGTTTCAGACATTGCTTGGCCAGATTAAGATCGGATTCACCCGCACGAGCCGCACTTTCTGCATACCACAGCAACACTTCCGAATAACGGATAACACGATGCCGGTGACCATTGCACATGCCTGTATAATTGGGTTGAGTATAGTCATAAGGTTGGGCCAACTCTGCACCACCTGCATCACAATTCGTTGTAAAGATTGTAAACATCGGATGATATTCTGATACAACCGGCTTTCCGTCATTGTCCAATTCCCACCAATCCACAGCTTTTGTTATTCTATAATTTGCATCCTGGAAGGTTATTTTAGGAGCATACACTGCATTTTTGCGCGGACCTTCCGGAAAACGTTTCCAAAAAGCAATTTCTCCCCAGGAGTCGCCCCAACCAGCATCTCCCAGACTCTCAAAACGGTTGCAGGAAGACAACTGCGAGTCGGTTGCCCAGTCCACTACCGGTGAATAGTCAATGCCCAACACGGTTTCCTTGTTGTAATTATGTCCCATAGAATAAACATGACTCCATTCACTATCCAGATAGAAGCCGTACTGTGCCTCCTTATCAATCACTTCCTTGGCCTTGGCTGCAGCCAAAGCGTAATATTCGGCCCCCTTGTTCAAGGGATAACCGGCCATGGACATGTAGACAGCCGAAAGAGTAGCCTGCACAGCCTGTTTGGTCACATAAGCATCTACCCCGTCATGATTGCCCGGAGCCGTTGAATAGCTGGTGGGTAGCATACCCTCAGCCGCCTTCAAGTCATCAACAATCAGCTTATAGACATCTTCCACAGAAGACAATTGGATGTCATTGCTCAATTCATCAGCCGTTTTCACCAAAGGAAGAGGACCGAAAATACGAACCATATAATAATATGCATACGCTCTCCAGAAATGAGCCTGTCCCAAAGCAATATTAACTTCTGTCTCGCTCACCGGTGTATCGCCGGCATTATTCAATATAAGGTTGGCAGCCTTGATTACCGTGTAATGTTTAGACCATGCATCCTGTACACCCTTATTGTTGTTATTGGCACTGAATCCGTCCAATTCGGCCACAGCCTGCTTATTGGAACCCGGGTTGGCCGTCATGTCGTCCCCCTGCCATTGCGGGTACATCATGTTGGTATATGTTTGGGTGCCATTTACTTTAGCATAAAGAGAATAGACACTAGCCTCCAAAGCATCCTGCGACACAAAGAAATTGGAAGGCGTCAGTTGCCCCTTGGGATCTTCCGTCAGGAAGTCACTGCACGAAGTACTTACCAGGGTAGTTGCCACAAGACAACTCAAAATTATTTTAGTTTTCATATTTGATTCAAGAATTTAGAAAGTTATCATTAGAAATTCATGCGTACACCTACCGTAATCGTACGCGGGTTGGGGTAAGCACCCATATCCATACCATTGTCCACATCGACACTGTTGGCACTAAACGATGCGCCAGCCGGATCAATGCCCTTATACCCCGTAATGGTGAAGAGGTTCTGGGCTGAAAGCGAGAAACGGATATCTGCAAACTTTGTCACTTTACGAGGCAGTGTATAAGCAACACTGATATTCTCGCAGCGCAGATAGTCTGCATTCTCAAGCCATTTGCTCGAATTGCCGTAATTACTGTTCGTCACACCCGGAGTCGGCATCGTCTTGCCTACATTTACAAAATAGTCTTTTGCCGTAACAAACATGGAAGCACCCACCATCGAATTCATGGCAAAATCAACCAGATTGAGGCGTTGAGCTCCAAAGGCTGCGTTGAAGAACACATTAAAGTCCCAATTCTTGTAAGTGATGGTATTGTTCCATCCTAAAGTGAAGTCCGGATTGGAACAGCCCAGAACCATTTTGTCATCGCCGGACGGGTTGGTTGTCACTTGTCCATCTTTGGTATAATAAGAGTCCACAAAATCGCCGTTGTCATTCTTTACCAAACCAGCCCACTTATAACCATAAAATGTACCGATTGCCTCACCTTCCTTAATGATTGTAGCGGGATCTACCGTTCCAGGAGAAGGACTGGCGCCATAGATAACCGGCTCTTCAGCAGTCAGTTTTGTCACCTTGTTCTTCAAATAGCTGCCATTGATGCTGCTGGTCCACTGCAGATTGTCATTCTGGATAATGCGCCCTGTAATGGTGAGATCCACACCCTTATTGCTCACTTCACCGGCATTTACCCAGTAAGTTGTTCCACCAACATAGTTTGGAGCAGTACGTTTCAAGAGGGCATCCGAAGTACGTTTGTCAAAATAGTCAACGCTCAAAGTCAAACGGTTGCTGAAGAATCCCAGGTCAATGCCCAAATCAAACTGCTTCACTTTCTCCCAAGTCAAATCCGGCGTAGCCAGTCCGTTAGCCCAATAGCCGGTGTATGTGGTCCCTGTACCGAAATTGAAGGCCGTACTGGTCATCAGTCCCAAAGTTGAATACGGATCTATATCCTGATTACCGATAATACCATAACTTGCACGGATTTTCAAGTCACTCACAGCCTTGACATCTTTCATGAAGTCTTCCTTCGTAACAGTCCATGCAGCCGCAATAGAAGGGAAATAGCCCCACTTCTGATTGGTGAAACGTGAACTTCCGTCAGCACGGAACGTTCCGGTCAACATATACTTGTCGGCATAGTTGTACATGACACGCGCTACCCCCGAAAGCAAATTCCAATTGCTATAGCTGTTCCCGGCGTCACGAGTCTTGGCATTCTTGACATCCCAATAGCCCACCTGCTCGGCAGAAAGATTCTTGCCGGTAATCTCCATATACCGAGTTTCCGACTTAGTAGCCTCCCATACAGCTGTAGCCGTCAACGAATGCTTGTTCCAATTCCCCGTATAGGTAAAGTTGTTGGTCGACTGCAGTACCATATTGTATGTATCAGTGTTCCCCATGCCGTTCTGGGTCTGTACCCGGGTGGACGAGAATGTGTATCCTTTCCAGTCTGAATAATCAATTCCATTGGTTGTGGTAAAAGTGAGCCCCTTCAGGATATTGAACTTCAAGTCTACATGGCCACTGACCACACTACGTTTGCGGTCATTCTGATTTTCATGAAGAATGCCATAAGGATTGTTCTGGATATTGTTATAGGGGTCTGTATTATAGTCACCATTATCGTTGTACATTTCCATTGTAGGCGAATAATTCAATCCCACCCATATCGGATTTTCCTGACTTTGATTGAATCCGGCCCCCGAACCATTACTCTGAGACAGGTTGACATCGGCCGTCAACTCCAGCCATTTATACAGTTTGGAATGTACATTGGCCTTTACCGAATAACGGGTAAAATCAGTATCCGTAATGACACCTTTGGTATTCATATAGTTGCCGGACACATAAAATTGAGTGTCTTCATTACCTTTCGAAATGGCAACTTTATAATTTTGGGTCACGCCTGTACGCAGCAATACATCCATCCAGTCTATACCCGGATTCGTACCGTCCAAATAGCCTGTCATAGTACTGCCATCCACTCCTTTGTAATCAATCAGAGCCTGGGCATATTCTTTCGTTCCCATCACTTCCGGAATATGGTAAGCATTGGAGAATCCAACCGAAGCGTCAAACACAACCTGAGTCTGTCCCGCTTTACCAGTTTTGGTGGTAACCAGCACCACACCGTTTGCACCACGCGAACCATAAATGGCAGTCGAAGAGGCGTCCTTCAGAATCTGCATGCTCTGGATGTCTTCAGGGCTGATGCCATCCAAACCGCTCTCACGCACAATACCATCTACCACATAAAGCGGATCGTTCGACTTATTGATGGAGCTGGCACCACGTACACGAATCTTCAGGTCACCGCCCGGCACACCACTCGAGGTAACGGAAATACCGGAAACACGTCCTTGCAACGCATCTTCGATACGGGTAACCGGCTGGTCTTTGAACTGCTTGTTGTCCATAACGGCCACTGAACCGGCCAAATCGGCCTTACGGACAGTACCATAACCGATAACCACCACCTCATCCAACGCCTCACTGTCCTCACGCAAAGTAACGGTAAGGCTCTTCTGCCCGTTGACAGGGACCTCTACCGTTTTATATCCGATATAAGAACATACCAATACTGCATTGGGGCCGACATTCAGCTTAAAACGTCCGTCCAAATCTGTAATCGAACCGTTCTGAACATTACCTTTCTCCACTACATTAACGCCGATAAGCGGTTCTCCGTTAGCGTCCTTCACGATACCTGTCACTTGCCCGGTCTGCTGATTGACTGCATACTCATACGAAGAAAGTGCAGGAACAGCCAAGACAGGTCCTCCAGCACAAAGCAATCCCATTGCGAATGGCATCATCCGAAGAATTTTTCTTTTTCCTTTTTTCATAAAGTAAAATATTAAGTTTAACAATTTGTTTTAATTTCCATTCCCATAGTTTGACATTCACTCCAAGGTTCATTGGTAACCCTTCGGTTGAATGCGTCGCAAAAATAAGAAAGAGGCAACCCAAATTCCTTTAAAAAAATGCTATTTCTTTTTCAAAAACGACTAAAAACAGCGTTTCTGACTATTTACAAAAGAATTTTTATCTGTTTTTTTAAGCGTACAGCAGCTCGATTACCTAAAAAATCAATAAATACCTCTTTAAAAACATATCCATCCATGAGCCGATTTCAGAAATGAGACACTATCTTTGTTGCCAAATATAACAATGAAGCTGTTTCAAAAACGGAAAAGGAGTTTCGTTCTGTCATACCGGGCGAAACGAAGCGGAATCAGAGCATTTCATGCACGTTGTTTGAGATTCCTTGATGCTCCTCTTCCCTTCCCTTATTATCAGGGGAGCGCAACGCTCAAGATGACAGAATGTTACTTGTCTATTTTGAACCTCTGCCGAAACAGCCCAATATAAAAAATGAAGAGAATGGAAATGGCGAGACAACTGCTTCCCTTATTGGCATTCCTGATATTACACCTAATGCCTTCCAATGCCTATGGGAAGCATTACCTATACAAACAAATTCTTCTGAATACAGGACTTCCAACGACCCTCAACTGCATATCATCGGATACCAAGGGGTTTGTCTGGACTGGAACCAAATTCGGTTTGGGACGTTTCGACGGACACGAACAAAAAAGATATCTGCATCAGCCGGGCGACTCCACCTCTCTCCCCGGAAATTACATTTATCAAATTCTGGAAGACTCGGCCCATCATCTTTGGATACTGACCGACATGGGAGTCGCACGATACAATTATCGAAACAACCAGTTTATCTCCCTCAAGAACAGGGATGGAAAACCCTGCATAGCCTATTCCATCTGCCAATGGAATCATCTGTTATTGCTGGGAGGTATCAACAAAGTCTATTCATTCGACCTCCGTACCGGAGCATTCACAACCTTTCAGGAGCTGCAACATCCGAACCGTTTCGAAATCATACGCATGGCTGTTTCAAAAGGGAAAAGGCTTCTGTGTTGCAGCAGATGGGAAGGCATTTATGCTATAGACTTGCAGACCGGAAGAATGAATGAAGCCCCTTTTAAGTGTGGCAAGGAAATCTCAGACATGTTCATCGATTCCCAACAGCGTATCTGGATTGCCCCTTACAACCAAGGTGTACGCTGTTTTGCCACCGACGGCAGAAGAATGGCAGAATATACGACTCGGAACTCCGGGCTCAGCAATGACATCGTTCTCTGTATTACCGAAAAGGAAGGGCAGATATGGTTCGGCACCGACGGCGGCGGAATCAATATTCTGAATCCGGATTCCGGTAGTTTCGCCCATCTGAAGCATGTACCGGGAGACAAGCTGTACTCCCTGCCTACCAATTCCATCAATTGTCTGTACAGGGATCAATACCAGAACATCTGGATTGGTGGTGTCTACAATGGCCTCATCAACATGCGTGAAGTCCATATGAAAACTTATACAGACGTTCCTTTCGGTTCCTCTTGGGGGCCCAGCCACAACATTATTATCAGTCTGTATCAAGAAAGCCCCGAATGCATTTGGGTAGGGACAGACGGAGGCGGAATCAATCGCTTCAATCCCGCCACGGAAACCTTCACCCACTATCCCTATACGCGAGAAGACAAGATTACCTCTATCTGTGAATTCACGCCGGGAAAGTTGCTGATGTCGGCCTTTGCCGAAGGGTTGTTCGTTTTCGATACCCGAACCGGACGGAAAACTCCGTTCCGTGTCATTGACGAAGCCACTACCCAGACCATCTCGCAACACGGCTATTCAGTCTACCTGCACCGAAACACCCCCAATACCATTCTCCTTCTCAGCAACCACGTATACATTTATAATGTATCCAGCCGCACTTTCAGCATCGCCATCGAAGAAAAAGAAAACCCCGTCAGCTGGGGTTCTCTGCAAGCCATCTTCAGCGAAGAGGGCCGTACTTACCTGTTCGACTCCAAGCGCATCTACGAGATGAACCATACCACCCAGCACCTGAAAACATTGTATACCTCTTCCAAGGACATCAACATCAACTCAGTCTCCTACGACCGGAAAAACCGTTTCTGGATAGGGACTAATCAGGGACTGGCCTATTTTACGCCGGCAACCGGACAATATACCCAAGTACCGACAAGCCTCTTCACAGACATATCGTCCGTCATATGCAGGACGCCGGACGAAATCTGGATCGGTGCCGAGAACATGCTTTTCTCCTACTCGACGGACAAGGAGCGTTTCACCATTTACGGAGAATCGGATGGAGTGTTGCCCAATGAATACATACCACGCGCTCAGCTCGTCATCAACGGACAAGTGTATATGGGAGGAGTGGAAGGACTGCTGTATATCGCCAACAATCAAAAGACCGACGTGAGCGGATTTCCTGAAATCCAGCTCTCGGACATCATCCTCAACGGGACCTCCATCAATGATCAGCTGACCAAGGATCAAAACGTTCTGTCCGTATCCAGAAACAGCAACGTCGTCATCCAGATCATGACGAAGGAAGAAGACATTTTCCGTCGGAAACTATATCGTTATCGGATAGAAGGACTTGATGAAAACTACACGGAGACCTACCAACCGGAAGTAATCATGCGCACCCAGGTGCCGGGAACCTACCGCATCATGGCCTCGTGCACGGCCAAAGACGGAAGCTGGATTCCCGACAGACTGCTGCTTACGATTACCATCCTGCCTCCCTGGTATCAGACTTGGTGGTTCATCACTGCCTGCATCATTCTGTCAATTGCCCTGCTGTCCGAAGCTTTCAGACGGACCTTGAAACAAAAGGACCGCAAGCTGAAATGGGCCATGAAGGAACATGAGCGGCAGGTCTACGAGGAAAAAGTCCGCTTTCTCATCAACATCAGCCATGAACTGCGCACTCCGCTGACATTGATTTATGCCCCACTGAAAAGGATTCTGAAAACCATCGGCCCGAATGATGAACAATACCTGCCCCTTAAAGCCATCTACCGACAATCCCAGCGCATGAAGGCACTCATCAATATGGTGCTCGATGTCCGAAAGATGGAAGTGGGCGAAAGCAGGCTGCATCTGCAGCCTCATCCCTTCAATTCCTGGGTGGGACAAGTCCTGCAGGACTTTATCGGAGCAGGAGAAGCTGAACAGGTACACATCGACTACAGGCCCGACGCTGCGATCGGAGAAGTCAGCTTCGACAAGGACAAATGCGAAATCGTACTGAGCAACCTGCTGGTAAATGCCTTGAAGCACAGTCCGCACAACACCTGCATCACGGTGACCACCCAGCTTTCGGGCGACGACAAGGTCCGTGTATCCATCTCCGACCAAGGATGCGGCCTCAACCAAGTCAACATGGACAAGCTGTTCAAACGTTTTTACCAGGCGGACGGCGAACAAAACGGAACAGGTATCGGACTGTCCTACTCCAAGATACTGGTCGAACAACACGGAGGAACAATCGGTGCCTACAACAATACGGACGCCGGCGCCACCTTCTACTTCGAACTGCCTCTAAGTCACGCATGCGAAGAAATAGTCAGTCCGCCCAAAGCCTATCTCAATGAACTGATTGCCGATGACGGAATCCCAACGGAGACCTCCGCCACAACAGATTTCGATACCACCTCCTACCGGATTCTCGTGGCCGATGACCACCCCGAGATGACAGAGTTTCTGAAAAAAATTCTGGAAGAGCACTTCAAGCAAGTGATGACGGCCTCCGACGGAGAAGAAGCTCTGCAACTGACCCGGAAATACCAGCCCGACATCATCGTGAGCGATGTCATGATGCCCCGCATGAACGGATACCAGCTCTGTTAACGCATCAAGGAAGACATTGACATCAGCCATATTCCCGTAATTCTGCTCACTGCCCGCGATGACGAACAGAGCCAAAAAGAAGGATACAAAAACGGAGCCGATGCCTATCTGGCAAAGCCCTTCGAAGAAGAGACCCTGCTGGAATTAGTCCGCAACCGACTGAAAGACAGAGAGAATATACGCAAGCGCTACATACATGCCGGCCCTGTACCCATACCTAAGGAAACGGCTATCAGCCAGGCAGACGAGGCCTTCCTGTCAAAGCTCAACCAGATTATCCAGGACAACCTAGACAACAGCGGACTCGACATTTCAACCATCTGCCGGGAAATACACATGAGCCGCGCTTCCCTTTACAACAAGCTGAAGGCGCTGACAGATGTCAGTACCAATGAATATATCAACAAGTTCAGGCTTGAAAAGGCCATCGCCCTGATGAGCACTACCAACTTGTCTTTCTCCGAAATTGCGGAACAAGTGGGATTTGCCACAGCATCCTACTTCAGTACAGCCTTCAAACAATATACCGGCGAAACACCTACCCAATACAAGAAGCGGATAAGGTTGTCTGACGACGAGAAAGGGAAACCGGCCTAAACGAAATGGGCCGCAGCGAGAAAGAATGGTAAAAAAAGCAAACTTAAAGAGTACGGAAGAGAATCTCCGCCAGAGCAGCATGTCATCTCAAACGAGACCTTCACAGATTACGCCAACCAGCTGATAATCAGCATTCATTTTTTCAGGTGGCATTCCGGAAAAACCTGAAAGGTTTTCAGGCTGGACCTGAAAGGTCTTCAGGTAGGGACTGAAAGGCTTTCAGGTCTAACCTGAAGACTATTCAGGTAGCACCTGAAAAACGCCTGAAAATACAGAGCTTCTTTTCACGGTTATCTATTTTGACATAGTATCCATAAGAAGGCAGGCACGATGGAGCAAAAAGAAAAGGCTTGCCGCAGCATCATCGTCGGCAAGCCTTTCTTATGTTTCTTTAAAGGAAAAGAGTCAGGTCATTCCTCGTCTGCCACGATATCATCCAAAATGAGGTCGAATGCCAGCGCGGAATAGCCAGGGATGCTTCCACTTCCGCTGGTACCGTAGGCCGACTGATAAGGCAAATATACCATCCAGCGTTCGCCTGTCTTCATCAGCTGAAGGGCAGCCTTCCAACCAGTGCGCAAGCTCGAATTATTGATGGCAAAATCAGCCGTCCAATCAAACTCTGTCACGACTTTATCGGGAGGCGAAGGTATCTCTTGGTCTATGGCTGAATATCCATTAAACGTTCCGTCGAACTTTTCACCGGTTATCAATGTACCATAATAATAGGTAGACACCGTTTCCGTATAAATCGGACGCCGTCCTTCCGTATTCGCCACAATCTTCTTGCAATAGATGTAGACTTCGGTACCTGTTGTAGATGCCAAATCGTCCTTGATGCGGAAAAGTTGCCCTACAGACATTTGGTCTGCATCCTCTTCTTTGGCCACAAGGATTTTCGTCTCATGTGCGATGGAATCGATGTAGGCTTCGTTGCGGGCCTGCCAGTTGTCGTACTTGCCGGGCTCCTGTACCTCCTCGCAAGCCAATAAAAGAAAAACAATTCCACCCAAAAGGATATATTGTATAATTTTCATCATCAAAATGACCGACTAATTTTACACACAAATGCTTTATTATAATCACATTTTACAGAAGGATTTAGTACCACCAGTGGATCCTCATATATTATATTTCCATTCATATCTTTCTCTACCATCATATCAGTCCAAATATAAACTGTACCAGAGAATGCACCATGAGCATAGGTAGTTTTTCCTCCATCAAAATCAAAATTACCTCTCGCATCCTTAAAATGTCTACGCTTATACTTGGCTGATGCATTCATCTGCAAATCATCAAAAATCAAACTCCGATCATCATCTCTTTTCCAGCCATACCATTTTTTCTTCTGTGCACCAAAATGATATCTGATAATGTGCCCACTTCCTGAAGCTTGTACATTAGAATCAAAAATAGTTTTTCTATCACCGACTATGGTTATAAAAGCATTAGAAAAAGTTCCCGCTGCTCTTGTTTCCACTGAATATTTATCAAGTAATTTATTATAGATATATTCATCTTCAATACGTAATTTATTCTCAAAATCCACATAACGCACTTCATTACCTATAACAAATTTATTATTCATTCCAACAATATATGCCAAATCATCATCTGAATCTGACGCAGGAATATAAGGAGATAAATCACTCGGTTGTGCTTCATTAAAAACAAATACCTTATTATATTTATTCTTATAATCAGTGTATTTGAGTCTAAAATCATCTTCACTTATCGCGATATCAGCAATACTATCTAATTCATCATCCGCTATTTCATACAAGTTTTCCAATGAAACAAAGCCTAACCGTTCAGTAAAAGACAAACGTTCCTCATGAGACATTGCTTTTATCTCTCCCAAAACTTTATAAAAATCATTTTCCGAAGCAAACTGCAAAGCCATTGAGGAAACATCCTGCACTCCACTTGAATTTCTAATTATAGGTAGAATCTGTTCTCCCTCTACATTAACGACTTGTACACTCATGGAAGAATTACTTTCTAATGTACAATACTCTTCTTGAGTACAAGAAGAAAACAATAGCGCCAAAGAAGCTACTAAATAAAAAACTTTTTTCATTACTATTTTTTTAGGCAAATAATTTCATTTCAATTTATCAAAGTGTCTTCAGCAGCGAAGTGATGCTCACGCGGTCGGCAATCAGACGGTCGAGGTCGGCCACGGGTACACGCTCCTGCTTCATGGTGTCGCGGTCGCGCAGAGTGACGCATCCGTCTTCCAGCGTCTGGTGGTCAACGGTGACGCAGAACGGCGTACCGATGGCGTCCTGACGGCGGTAGCGCTTGCCGATGGAATCCTTCTCGTCGTACTGGCAGTGGAAGTGGAACTTCAGAGCTTCGATGATTTCGCGGGCCTTCTCGGGCAGACCGTCCTTCTTGACGAGTGGCATCACGGCCAGCTTCACGGGAGCCAGGGCGGCGGGCAGCTTCAGCACCACGCGGGTTTCGCCGTTCTCGAGCTTCTCTTCCTGGTAGGAAGCACACATCACGCTGAGGAACATGCGGTCCACGCCGATGGAGGTTTCGATGACATACGGTGTATAGCTTTCGTTCGTCTCGGGGTCGAAGTACTTGATGTTCTTGCCGGAGAACTTCTCGTGCTGCGAGAGGTCGAAGTTGGTACGGCTGTGGATACCTTCCACTTCCTTAAAGCCGAAGGGCATCAGGAACTCGATGTCGGTAGCGGCGTTGGCATAGTGGGCCAACTTCTCGTGGTCGTGGAAGCGGTAGTGGTCGTCGCCGAAGCCCAGGGCCTTGTGCCACTTCAGGCGGGTTTCCTTCCAGGTTTTGAACCACTCCAGCTCAGTGCCGGGCTTCACGAAGAACTGCATCTCCATCTGCTCGAACTCGCGCATGCGGAAGATGAACTGGCGGGCCACGATTTCGTTGCGGAAGGCCTTACCGATCTGTGCGATACCGAAGGGAATCTTCATGCGGCCCGTCTTCTGCACGTTCAGGTAGTTGACGAAGATACCCTGCGCCGTCTCGGGACGGAGGTACACCTTCATGGAACCTTCGGCCGTGGAACCCATCTCGGTGGAGAACATCAGGTTGAACTGGCGTACCTCGGTCCAGTTCTTCGTGCCGCTGATGGGGCAGACGATTTCCTCGTCGAGGATAATCTGGCGAAGCTCGTTCAGGTCCGGTCCGGCATTCATGGCTTTGGTATAGCGTTCGTGCAGGGCGTCGCGCTTGGCCTGATGCTCCAGCACGCGGGCGTTGGTCGAGCGGAACTCGGCTTCATTGAAGGCGTCGCCATACTTCTTGGCAGCCTTGGCCACTTCCTTGTTGATTTTCTCGTCGTACTTGGCTATCTGATCCTCGATGAGCACGTCGGCGCGGTAGCGCTTCTTCGAGTCGCGGTTGTCGATGAGGGGGTCGTTGAAGGCATCCACGTGTCCGCTGGCCTTCCAGATGGTGGGGTGCATGAAGATGGCCGAATCGATGCCCACGATGTTCTCGTGGAGCAACACCATGCTCTGCCACCAGTATTGCTTGATGTTGTTCTTCAGTTCAACGCCGTTCTGACCGTAGTCATACACAGCTCCCAGTCCGTCATAGATTTCGCTGCTGGGGAATACGAAGCCGTACTCCTTGCAATGCGAAACGATTTTCTTAAAAACGTCTTCTTGTGCCATTTTCTTCAAATATAGATTAATTTTATTTCTGATTTCCACTAAAAACGCCACAAAGATAGAGATTTATCCGATACATCGGGTCTCGGGAAATATTAAAAATGCACAAGCCGCCCCGGCTTCGGGCGGAGAACGATTGTCCGCAAGCCGACGCAGCCCTGCAAAAACCTCCTGACGACTCCAGAAAATTCACAAAATCGGCACGGGTACCGGTATTTTCCGCGCTTTTTCATGTATTTTGATAAAATAGAGTGCCGCCCGCCACCGTCCGATGAAAAAACGGGGCTTTTCACTTGCCTATGCGCCCGTCTTTTGCTATTTTTGCCTGCAACGAAATTATCGACGATCGCATACGGACCCAAATTCAATATGAGCGAAGACTTTGACAAGAACCTGGAAGAACAAGACAACCTGCCCCAAGGACGGGAGGAACATTCGGACTACAAACCCGCCGACACGAAGGACGAGAACGTGAAGCACCAACTGAGCGGCATGTACCAGAACTGGTTTCTGGACTATGCCTCGTACGTGATACTGGAACGCGCCGTACCCCACATCATGGACGGACTGAAGCCCGTGCAACGGCGCATCCTGCACTCCATGCGGCGCATGGAAGACGGGCGTTACAACAAGGTGGCCAACATCGTGGGCCACACCATGCAGTTCCACCCCCACGGCGACGCCTCCATCGGCGACGCGCTGGTGCAGCTGGGGCAGAAAGACCTGCTCATCGACTGCCAGGGTAACTGGGGAAACATCCTGACGGGCGACAGCGCCGCCGCTCCCCGTTACATCGAAGCCCGCCTCTCAAAGTTTGCCCTCGACGTGGTGTTCAACCCCAAGACCACCGAGTGGAAGCTGTCCTACGACGGCCGCAATCGCGAGCCGGTCACCCTGCCCGTCAAGTTCCCCCTGCTGCTGGTGCAGGGCGTGGAAGGCATTGCCGTCGGCCTGTCGTCCAAGATTCTGCCGCACAACTTCAACGAACTGTGCGACGCCGCCGTCAGCTACCTGCATGGCGAGGACTTCCGCCTCTATCCCGACTTCCAGACGGGGGGCAGCATCGACGTGTCGAAGTACAACGACGGTGAACGCGGCGGTTCGGTGCGCGTACGTTCGCGCATTGAGAAGGTGGACAACAAGACGCTGGCCGTCCGCGAGATACCCTACGGCAAGACCGTGGCCAGCGTGTGCGACTCCATTGTGAAGGCCAGCGAGAAGGGCAAAATCAAGATACGCAAGGTGGAAGACCTGACGTCGGGTAACGTCGAGATACTGGTGCATCTGACGCCAGGCACCTCGTCGGACAAGACCATCGACGCCCTCTATGCCTTCACCGACTGCGAGGTGAGCATCTCGCCCAACTGCTGCGTCATCGACGACCGCAAACCCCACTTCCTCACCATCAGCGACGTGCTGCGCAAGTCGGTGGACAACACACGCGACCTGCTGCGCCGCGAACTGGAGATACACCGCGACGAGGTGCGCGAAAGCCTGCACTTCGCCTCGCTCGAAAAGATATTCATCGAAGAACGCATCTACAAGGACAAGGAGTTCGAACAGGCTCCGACCATGGACGCCGCCTGCGAGCACATCGACCTGCGCCTGACGCCCTACTACCCGCAGTTCATCCGCGAGGTGACGAAGGACGACATCCTCCGCCTGATGGAAATCAAGATGGCCCGCATCCTGAAATTCAACTCCGACAAGGCCGAAGAGCAGATAGCCCGCATGAAGGCCGACATCGAGGAGACCGAACGCCACCTGGCCAACCTGGTGGAATACACCGTCAACTGGTTCCGCATGCTCAAGGAGAAGTACGGCAAGAACTTCCCCCGCCACACGGAGCTGCGCAACTTCGACACCATCGACTCCACCAAGGTCATCGAGGCCAACGAGAAGCTCTACATCAACCGCGAAGAGGGCTTCATCGGCACCAGCCTGAAGAAGGACGAGTTCCTGGCCAACTGTTCGAACCTGGACGACGTCATCCTCTTCTTCCGCGACGGACGCTACCTCATCACGCCCGTGGCCGACAAGAAGTTCGTGGGCAAGAACATCCTCTATGCCAACGTCTTCAAGAAGAACGACAAGCGCACCATCTACAACGTGTGCTACCGCGACGGCAAGAACGGGACCACCTACATCAAGCGCTTTGCCGTGACGTCCATCATCCGCGACCGCGAGTACGACGTCACCCAGGGTACGCCCGACTCCAAGATCACCTACTTCAGCGCCAACCCCAACGGCGAGGCCGAAATCATCAAGGTGACCCTGAAGCCCAACCCGCGCATCCGCAAGATCATCTTCGAGGAAGACTTCAGCCAGATAGGCATCAAGGGACGCCAGGCCATCGGCAACATCCTGACGCGCAACCCGGTGCACAAGATTACACTGAAGCAGCGCGGCGGCTCCACGCTGGGCGGACGCAAGGTGTGGTTCGACCGCGACGTGCTGCGCCTCAACTACGACGGCCGCGGCGAATACCTGGGCGAATACCAGAGCGGCGAGCTCATCCTCGTGGTGCTGAACAACGGTGACTTCTACACCACCAACTTCGACGTGAACAACCACTACGAAGACGGCATCCGCATCATGGAGAAGTTCGACCCGAACAAGGTGTGGACGGCCGTGCTCTACGATGCAGACCAGCAGAACTATCCCTACATCAAGCGCTTCTGCTTCGAGGCCGGCAACCGCAAGCAGAACTACCTGGGTGACAACCGCAACAGCAAGCTCATCCTGCTGACCGACGAGTGCTATCCGCGCCTGGAAGTGGTGTTCGGCGGGCACGACAGCTTCCGCGACCCGATGGTCATCGAGGCCGACGAGTTCATCGCCGTCAAAGGCTTCAAGGCCAAGGGCAAGCGACTGACCACCTACACCATCGACACCATCAACGAACTGGAACCAACCCGCCAGCCCGAACCGCAACCCGCCATCGAAGGACCTGAAGAGGAGCCCGAGAACCTGGACCCCGACCAGGACAAGAGCGAAGGCGACATTCTGGACGAACTGACGGGGCAGATGAAACTGTTCTGACGTGTAAAATGACATTTGACTGAACCGCATGATGATGATACACAAACTGACAGGAATCGCGGCAGGCCTGCTCTTGACCGCCGGCAGCCTGGCGGCACAGACGCCCGCAGATTCCACCGTGATGAACGACCCCACCCGCTACGTCACCCGCGCCACCCTCTACGGCGTGGGTGTGGCCAACATGTACGACACCTACCTATCGCCGCAGGAATACCGGGGCATCGAGTTCCGCCTCTCCCGCGAAAGCATGCGCATGACGCGCTGGGCCGACGGCAACCTCTCGCGCCAGAGCTTTTTCCAGGGCTACGTGAACTACACGCACAACCATGTGGACAACAACAATACCCTTGCCGCGCTGGTCAACTGGAACTACGGCCTGCACTACCACTTCCGCCTGACCGACCGCTTCCGCATGCTGGCCGGAGGCGTGGCCGACCTAAACGGCGGCTTCGTCTACAACCTGCGCAACGGTAACAACCCCGCCTCGGCCCGCGCCTACGCCAACCTCGACGCTTCCGTCATGGCCGTCTGGGACCTGTGCATCAAGCGCTACCCCGTCACCCTGCGCTACCAACTGAACCTGCCCGTCATGGGCGTGATGTTCTCGCCCCACTACGGGCAGTCGTACTACGAAATCTTTTCGCTGGGCAACGCCGACGGCGTGGTGCGCTTCACCTCGCTCCACAACCAGCCCTCCCTGCGCCAGATGCTCACCGCCGACCTGTCCGTGGGCCGCATGAAAATGCGACTGGCCTACGTGTGGGACGCCCAGCAGTCCAGCATCAACCACCTGCGTACACACGCCTATTCGCATGTCTTCATGGTAGGCTTCGTCAAGGAGTTCTACCTCTTACCCAACAAGAAAAAGCAAACCTTATGAAACACTCCGCATCCATCTGGAAACTCATATGCATCCCACTCCTACTGCTTCCCCTGTTTGCGGGCTGCATCCGCGAAGAGGAGTTCGACAACACGCCGCAAGGCAACTTCGAAGCCCTGTGGAAGATTATCGACGAGCAATACTGCTTCCTGGACTACAAGCAGATAGACTGGGACGCCATCCATGACCAATACCAGCCGCTCATCACCCCCAACATGAGCAGCGACGGCCTGTTCGAGATATTGGGCAACATGCTGGCCGAGCTGAAGGACGGGCACGTGAACCTCTACTCGGCCTCGAACACCGCCCGCTACTGGGACTGGTACCTGGACTATCCGCGCAACTACGACGAAGCCCTCGTCGAGCAATACCTGGGACGCGACTACCGCATCGCCTCCGGACTGAAATACACCATTCTGGAAGACAACATCGGCTACATCTCCTATACCTCCTTCTCCGACGGCATCGGCGAAGGCAACCTGGACGAAGCCCTCTCCTACCTGGCCGCCTGCAACGGCCTCATCATCGACGTGCGTAACAACGGTGGCGGCAACCTCACCTACTCCACCCGCCTGGCCGCCCGCTTCACCAACGAACGCGTGCTGACGGGCTACATCCTGCACAAGACCGGCCCCGGCCACAGCGACTTCTCCGAGCCGGAACCCATCTACGTCGACCCGTCGGACGGCGTGCGCTGGCAGAAGAAGGCCGTCGTGCTGACCAACCGCCACTCCTACAGCGCCACCAACGACTTCATCAACGCCATGCGCTACATGCCCCAGGTGACCCTGCTGGGCGACAAGAGTGGAGGCGGTTCGGGTCTGCCCTTCACGTCGGAACTGCCCAACGGATGGACTGTCCGTTTCTCGGCCAGTCCCCACCTCGACGCCGACAAGCAACAGATAGAGTTCGGAATCGACCCCGACGTGAAAGTCGACATGACTGAAGAAGACAAGGCCCGCGGCCTCGACACCCTCATCGAAGCGGCCCGCCGGCTGTTGCAGGTGAAACCGGAGTAAGCCGTTACAATCTGTAGAAATCTGTTGGCAGAACAAAAAATATTTTTTACCTTTGTCCCCGCCGAAGAGGCAGACACCGTTGCGGGTGTGGCGTAATTGGCAGCCGCGCCAGACTTAGGATCTGGTGCCGTAAGGCGTGTAGGTTCGAGTCCTATCACCCGCACAATTTTACTTCCGAGGATTTCCCGTCAAGGAAATCCTCTTTTTTATTTTTATAACTTCTTGAAATCCTAGCAATTACAGAAAGAGCTTCGTTTTCATCAAAGGTTCGATAATCGTCTATTTCTTTGTCCCACAAAATTCCATTTGGAAAGAGTAAATTTTGTAGTTTTTGGCTTGTTTCCAATGATGCGTTTTTCCACAAACAATCTAATTTACAACATATTGCAAACACCTCATCTACTTCACTATCAAAGTTCGATAAATCTTTTCTGCACTTTGCTAATTCAAACTCTATTTTATCCAACTTATCCTGAAGCAACTGATTTGTTGTTTGATATATATCTTCGTCTATATCCCCCATTCCAAATCTTGCCTTACAGGTCTTCATCTTATTCAAACATTCGGTTTTCTGTTTTTTTAGAAGAACTTCATTTTTTCGTTCTTCTTCATTATCCGAATGTATCATTGTTAATATAACATCGTGCAAAATAGGCTTTAATGCCTCAGGAATATTGTAAGTACGCAAAAGTTCTTCATATTTACGGTGTAATTTTTTTGCCGCCACATTTGTCTTACAACCGTTCAAGTTACATTTGTAGTAATCAATATTTTTCTTCCTTACCGTATATGCTGTAAATGGCGTATGGTCTTTAGAACACAGTACGTGACGCTTCAATGGAAAGTGTGGCGTTTCTTTCTGATGTTTATATACTCCTGTTCTACCGCTCAATATGTCTTGTACTCGCAAAAAATCAGCATAACTCACTATACAAGGTTGATTGCCATCTACTAATTTACCTTCCAGCATTTTATGTCGGATTTTACCTGCATAAAATGGATTTGTCAGAATGTGATGTAGCTTTTGCTTGCTCACCTCCAACCCGTAGGCAGCAAGTTTACTTATTATTTGATAATTTGCAAGCCCTTGCAATTTCCATCTAAAAGCCTTTGCTATCAATTTCCCCTTATCGTTAATCGTAAAGGTCGTTCCCATAGACTTACCATGTTTGTCATACCCTAATGGCTTTGCAGCTCCACAATACACACCACTCTCAAGACAATGCTTTCGCCCTGATGTACACTTGTCAGTACGGTTTCCATTCTCCCACTCAGCTAAGACTAATTTGACTTTAATCATCATCATCCCTTCTCGTGTAGAAGTATCAATGCCTGTAATAGCCTCAACTATAATTACATGTTGCTTCATCAACTCATCTATAATTGTTGAGGCTTGTCCTGCATTTCGGCTAAATCGGTCTGCTACCGACACAATAAGATGAGTAATTGTTTTATCCTTCTTAATTGCATGATACATCTCTTTGAGTAAAGGGCCAGGAGTTTTGGCGGATTCATGTGTTCCGCCAAAATATCCTTTAATTTTATACCCATTTTGTGCAGCAAAAGCCTCACACTTACATTTTTGGTCATCCAACGACCCACCGTTATCCTCTTGGTGTTTGGTTGATACCCTCGTCCATATTACACAGTTCTTCATTTTCCCAATCTTTCTTTTCATTATTAAAATTAATACCTATTTCAGCTATAGCTTGCAGATAGTTTAAAAGAATACAAGCATCTGTTTGGGATATACCCAATTGATTAAATTCATCTTCATAGTCTTGATATTTAAGCATTTATAAAAAAAATAAGCTCCCTCATGGGTTATTTGTTTTTCGCCTCTTGTGTATCACAATAATATCACAGGACTTTTACTGTCGGCAGGGATGAGCGTAAAACCCTTTTTTAGATTGCTATACTCTTAGCTCTTTTCTTTGTTTTGTTGCATATTTTTCCTCCTTATTTCTTGCTTTTAAATTCAACGTTTTTACATTGCAAATATACTACAAATCGCGACTGGAGAAGGATTTGTTAAAATCCCGATTTTCCATCAAATTTTCCCCGTAACTATATGATAATCAGCATTGTGAAAATCTTAATTGATTTATATTTTTATTTCAATTAATATTTTGAATAGATTTAACTAAAATCAGTTCTATTTTGGCGGTATTAAATCGCAAATTAACAAAATTTATTATACAGCTTACGCAAAGTGTTAACGCTTGTGTGGGTGAGTTTTGCCACATTCCTTAGGGAATATCCTTTTTTCAAGAGCCGAATTTCCTCTGCATATTCACCTTTCATGGTCTCATCGGATTTTCTATACCCCTGTTTTCGTCCAACTAGTCCACCAGCAGCACGAAAATTTATATAACCACTCTCCATTCGCTCTTTAATTGTCTTTCTTTCCATACGTGCCACCTCAGCCAAGATGGTAATAAGAAATTGGCTCATTGGATTTACTTTTCCGTCTTCCGTTAGTGTTTCAATACTATAATTTTGAATATACAGACTTATTTTCTTTTGATTGAATAACTCTATAACCTCTAAAACTTGAAGAGTATCTCTTCCTAGACGAGAAAGTTCTGTAACTACAATTTTATCTACATTATTTGCCTCTACAAATTCGACCATTCGTACTAATTCAGTACGCTCTGCATTTCGTTTTGCACCAGATATTTTTTCAGCAAAAGATGCGGCAATCTCCCATCCATTGCGTTCAGCCAATGCAGTAAGTTCATTAATTTGCCTCTCATAATCCTGTATATTAGTTGACACCCTAGCGAATAATACGACTTTCATAAAAATGATTTATAAGTTAATTCTACTGCAACAAAATTAATTATAATATCATTTTTAAGCAAAGAGTAGTCGCTAATTAAAGTTAATCGAAAGCAAATAATTGATATTTAATATCAATTATTTATCTTTGCAGACAAGAAAGTAAAAGTATGGAATACAATCTGAGCAATAGAGTTAAGGAGTTGTGCCGCCAAAGAGGTATTCAATTAAAGGAATTGGCACAGAAAATAGGGGTCGCCCCTGAAAGCTTGTCAAGGGCTATCAATGGTAACCCTCAACTATCTACTATTTCAAGTATCGCTAAAAATTTAGACGTTTCAATTGCAGAACTATTTAGTGAAAAGAAATCTCTTCCTCTAAATGGTATTATCGTCTATCAAGACAAAGTTTTTGTAGCTCAAAACTTACATGAATTAAAAATGATTGTAACTGAGATAGAAAAAATAAACGCCTCTATCATCTAAGCATTCCTATAACCTATACACTCAGAACTGATAAGTCAAAGCCATACATCTTAAATAGGGAATCTATTAATTTATAATCAATAGGCTCACTTAAAAAGCAGGCTATATACTTGATTATCTCGTAAGTATATAAAATTTCTCTATTAAAGAAATCTTTTACGTGCCTTTGGTCATCTTCCTTTGTATACGGATAGCTTGGGGAACATGCCAATTCAAAGTCCAATAGCTCCAACGCCCATGTGTAGTTTTGAAAATTAATAGCATTGTGTAAGATATTATTAGTATGTAGTATCTTTAAGTTCTTAATCAGAACATTAGCGGCTATTAAATGGTATTTATCAATCCCTAAATCATTATACTTTTCCCATTTACTTATTTCGCTTTTTATTGTTGATGAGTACTGGGGGAAAGCCGCATCACATATACGATATGGACATTCTACGGAATATTGTAATAATACAGGCTTCAATCGATGGCCATTGCCTAGAGTAATCTCTTTTTTCAATTGAATGACATATTCCATTCGATTGGTTTTTATTCCTAATCCAGCAATTTCCTTACCGAGCGTAAAATCTCTAACAGCATCCTGCATTAATAACAATCCGAAAGTATTATCACCAAATTCTCTTGTATATAGGAGATTATATTGAGAATAACTTAGGCCATTCCCCTTACTGATAATGCACCTCCCATCTTCATGTTTTCCAACTATAAAGCTACGGCCATGATGTGAACTAATACACAGCATTTCTTTGTCTCCATCTAGAGAGCGAAAATAAGGATATGCTACATTGCTATTTTCTGCCTTGCAAAGAATAGTATACGGATATACAGAAGCCTTAAAACATTCCATTTCATTTATTAATTAAAAATACAATGGAGGAAGACACGGAATTTAGTCCATGACTTCCTCCTAAATACTTACTTTTACCAGCTCCTGTAAGCTATACCGCAAGAGCCTTCAGTTACTCGTGGGCAGTTGGACATACAAATAATACTTGATGCCTTGCTGATTTTCAGATTCTTTTTCATCGTTATATATGAATTAGAATGGTTGTAGTAATATTTCTTGGGGAATTACATTTACCCGCCTACCATTAATCTCTTGTCGCTATAATCTTGCGAATATTCGCGTTTTAATTTTTCTTTGGTGTAATCTTGCAGCCCATTCAGAACCTCAAAAATGGATTTGCCGTGCAGTGGGTCATATCCATTTTTCATTTTAGTAGCCAATTCGTATCTCACCTTGGCAATGTAGCAATTATTCTCAGCCGCAATAGTTGGATTCCCATGTTCCGAATAGTTGTTTCCTACACACAAATTGCAATAATCGCAATATTCATGCTTACCGCAATCTTGATACTCAGACAGAGTTAAAGATTGCCATAGATGCAAGTCTTCACTATTTTGGCAAATATGTTTAAAGGTGTCGTGTTTCAGATTTCCGAAAACGGTATGAAAGGAACAACACGGAATTAGATTGCCTTCAGGGGTTATACAAAAGGTATTATATCCTGCACCACAGGCATTGTCACTCATCAATTTTGGTTGACCGCCAAAATTAGGAGCTTCCGCACCAACATATAACGGTACATTGTCATCTCTCAGTACAATTTCTAATAATTCAGGAGTTAAACGTAAATAGTGACTAACACATTTATCTCCATCGACAGAATCTACCAAACTAACTTCAAATTGCGCAACTGCACCATATTTTTTTGCCAAATCCGCGACCTGGTAATAATGTTTTACATTCGGTCGCATGATGCAACATTTGAGGTTTAAAGGTACTGCCAATTTTGAAAGTTCCTTTACTACATTCATAGATTTAGCCCAAGAACCGCCTATGCGGGTGATATAATCATGCTCGGCTGCGTCTCCGCTATATATCGAAACAGCAACTAAACGAGGATAATAATTTGCCAAGCGTTCTTCCTGCCCCGACAACTTTTGCCCATTCGTAAAAATATCAAAAGCAATCTCTTTTTTGTATAGATAATCGATTATTTCCCACACAAACGGTTTGGAGAAAGGGTCTCCACCCGACAAGCATATCTTAACCAACCCCTGCTCATTCAGTTCATCGATAATACGGTAATAATCATCTAATGTCAATTCTTCACGACTATTACGTTTAGATACTTCTGTATCATTTCTGGTTGCCCCAATATTATAACAATGTATACACTTCTCGCTGCAATTATACGTTAATTCAAACATAACACTTGCCACCCCTGCGATGCGGTTCATGTATTCCCTCTCAGCACTACTTACAGCTATTGGCAGCTTTTCCTTGGTGGTTTTGACCTCTGTCTGAGATTTGGAACATTTATCATGAGAAAGAGTTTGCCGATAGTTTTTGATGCCTTCTTGAGTAATTTCCGCGGTAGTCAATAAACCACATGATACCAATTCAGCAAGAAATGGAATAAGGCACTCTATTGCTGTATCAGTTTCTTCAGATAATATATTAACGGAAAAACAAGAATTGCGTGAAATGTTTAATAGCCAACCTACAATCTCCGCAGAGTCGTCCTCAAAAAAATAACTCATGCCTTCAATAAGATTATAATATATAGCGACATTAGCTTCCTTGTTGTATCTGCCACAAGTCCACTCAGGACGATAATAGATATACTCAGCCATTTTTGACTTATATATGCACCTAATGGCTCATTCGGTGAAATTATCTATGCGTTCTTTTAGGCACATAAAAAAGGTGAGCCACTTTAACGATTTCTCTCGTTGACGGGTTCACCACAAACCTTGCAGTAGAGATACACGTTTCCGCAACTCACCCAAGGCGTATATCTGAATAATGGATATGCGACCAAGGGGAGAGCATTTTCGGTAATCCTAACTGCAGTTGAACTGTTGTGGTGATTAGTCAACGTCAGAATGCCAAAACACTTTCCTATATGTCTGCCCATTGCTCTGCAAAGAGCTATGTGCGCAGCAAAGTTACAAAAATATAACTACAATTGTCAAATCTTACTAGAAATATTTAATTGCGTGGCACATTATATATAATTAAAAAAAGGATTTTTATATCAATTGTAGCATTATAACCTTTTAGATTATACTAATACAAAAAAGGAGTGTATCAACTAGTCTTTTAAAGATTAATTTGATACACTTCTTTTTTTAATACACAGCCTCATCTAAACTAATAACCTACGTATTTTCTCAATAATGTTATCACAGGTTGCGGCTGATGTCATTGCATGATAAACAGCTTCAAATTTTCTCATTCGCTTACTTGCGCCACTACGTGAGCAAAATTTGTTCCTAACATCTTGTTCCAGTAGTTTTAAATCTCCATTATACCTTTCGAGAATGATTTTCATTGCCCAATTTTCGTAATCATCAAAAGTCGGATTTGGCATATCAGCTGTAGAATTGCCGAAAACCTTATTAAATTGAGTTAAAATAGGATTTGCATCGGAATTTAACACACTAAATATTTTGGTGTCGGACAAATTCAAATAGTTCATAATTTTTTGAGGCGTATCTAATGTGATTTCAAATCGAGTTTTCCCTTTGAAATAGTCTATTATTGATTGTGCTCGTGATAGGCTATTTAAAAAGTTCTGATTATGGCTGCTACATATTTCTTTTTCCTTATTATATAGAGTAATCGTTTCTGTGCAATCTTTGGATTTTACGTCCTTGGTAAAAGTGATACCCTCTTTCTCGTAATGTGTCCATCTGAAACGTCTATAATTGCTAACTTGTGAATTAAGAGCATCTAAAATATTGTCATTCAAGATGAGGTCAGTATCATAAGTGACATCTAACGATGTAACTACACCATGTAACAAAATGTTATCTATGTCAATATCGCATATATTCAGTTTACTGATATTAGTTAGGCATTCTTTAATGGTCTCTTTTGATATTAATTTTATGTAATTCTCTTTTAAAACCTTGCTGGAAAATTCTAATGTTAATTTTTTTTGGGGACAACTTATAGCTATATAAAGATTGTAAGGTACGTTTTTATCTTCCCTAGAACTATAAAATATGCCTGTTCTTTCTCCGCTACGCGAATTAAACATTTCATTGAACTTCGCTTTTGCATTATGGAAATATTTATAATCACATTTGATTTTAATTCTATCGAAAGTTAGAAATTGTTTTTCATTTTGTAAAGTCATTAAAAATAGATTTTATCTTTTATTCTTATAGAAATGTAGCCTACAGAGTACATTTCCCCTTTTGATAATAAAAAGATGAAAAGAGAGGGGGATTTTATAGCCCCTCTTCTTTAATTTCATCCTCTGTTTTTTTAGGAATACTTTCCCAATATTTTTTCATCGCATCAGAAATCGCCTGTATATGTGCCGCAGATTTGCATCTACCGCGTAGGGCAAGACTGATTTTCTTTTTTGTTTCCTCGCTGAGTTCACGATACTTTCTTTTCCTTGTGTTTTTCATAAACTTTTTTATATAAATAGTAGTGTAGTAAGTAAGAATGTAAAGAATAGTAGGTTGTTAATTTATCTGTTATAAAATAGCTGGGTATTTAAAGATGAAACCGTTCGGCTGTTAATACACCTACCCTAATCTCCTATTTGGGAGAGCAGGGTTACGGTCTTTACAGCTGAATATGAACTAAATATGAGCAAAAAGCATGTTTAATAGATTTCATAATTTGTTATTACAGCACTTGTCTTTCCCTTTTCCTACATAGAGCATTTCTAAGCCAGGAATACACAGAAAGCCGACTTTTACCCTACATCTACACATACATCAAAATTAACAAAGTACATGAAACTCTTCCAAAAGTATTATTTAGCATACACAAAAGGCAATCAGAGAATCATCCTGTATAATCTTTGTACCACTCCGCAAACTCTACCAACTTAAAAAAATCCTCTTTGAAAGTTCGATAATCTTTCATGTATTCGCACACAACGAAGCGAGGGGCGCATCCCGACAGGATGCGCCCCTCGCTTCTGTTCTGATGGTACCCCAATTTTCCGCAAACTGTGCAGAAAAGCGGCGGGGTATGTGCCCGCACCGCTTTGTGCCCTCCTGACGAAGTGCTTCATGAAGGTCCGACGAAGTGCTTCGTCAGGGTGTCATGCAGTGCTTCGTGAGGGGGTCAGGAAGCACCGTGTCACACCCTCACGAAGCACCGTGTTCCGACGGCATCATTCGCCTCCTGCACCACCCCCGGCACCGGTACTGCTGCCGCCCGACTTCACGTCATCGTTCGTAATGGTACGCGCGGCCTTCTTCACACTGGCCTTCAGCTCACCGATGCGGTAGCTCACGCTGAAGCCGAAACGCATCTGCGGATACTTGTTCCAGCTGTCCTGCAGGAATCCCTGCCCCTCGATGTGCGACTCAAACTTATTGTATTTCTGGAAGAAGTTGCTGGCAAAGGCCGACAGCGACAACCGGCGGTTCAGGAACGACTTGTTCAAGTTCACACTGTAGCTGAAGAAACTGCTACCCTTTCCCTGCAGCATGATCCAGGGCGTCTGGCCGAAGACGTTCACGCTCAGGCGCCAGTCGTGCTTGAAGGTCTGCTGTGCGCCACCAAAGGCAAAGAGGTTCCAGCCGTCGTTCTCCAGCCCCTCGGCTCCCTTCAGGCTGGTGTAGCCGCCGAACAGGTTGGCATAGATACGGGTGTCCTTCGTGGCATTCCAGTTGACGTAGGCACTCAGGTTGAGGTTACGGCTCTTGCCGATGTTCTGATAGGTGGTATAGAGCACGTCCTTGCCCGTCTTCTTGTCCTCGGAAAAGTCGGGGATATCGTCCTCGGACACGAGGCTGGTGACGGACTGGATGCTGTTGTTCGTAAACGAATAGCGGGCAGACAGGTTGATGTTGAACTTGGGCGTGAAGTTGCTGTAGCTCAAGTCAAACGCATGGCTGTGCTCGCTGTCCAGCTCCGGATTGCCCTGGCTGATGCTGGACGGATTGCTGTCGTCCAGATAGGGATTCAAATACCAGATGCCGGGGCGGTAGATGCGCATGTTATAGCCCACGCGGAGGTTGGACAGGTCGGTCAGCTTCCAGCCCAACGAAGCGGAGGGTACCACGTCGTCGTAGTTCTTGCGGAAGTCGTCGCCGCGGCCCAGCAGATACTTCACGTCCTCGATGGTATGCTCGTAGCGCACACCCAGACGGCCGGACAGCTTTTTCCACTTCAGGCCGTAGCCCAGGTAGGCGGCGATGATGTCGTTCTGGTGGCGATAGTGGGTACTGTATTCATCGTCGAACACATAGTCCGCGTTGTCGGCCGAAGTCCGCAGGTAGCGGTCGTTGTCCGAAGAATTGTTGCGCAGGATGTACTTCACGCCCGACTCGATGGTGTGCATCTCGCCGATGGGCGTCGTATAGTCGGCCTGGAAGGTGTGCTCGGTCGTATTCTGGCTGCCGTCGTTGTGCTGGTCCTGCAAGCGGCGCAGGTAGTCGGTCCAGTCGTCGTGGCCGTAGGCGATGTCGTATTCCGAGTAGGAGTCCGACGTCTGAGGCCGGGTATTCACCTTATAGGACAGGGTGAACATACGCCCCTTTATGGTAGGCGAAAGGCGCTGGTAGTCGATGCCGCCGTCGATGGAGTACCAGGACGACTTGCTGTGACTGCCGATGCCGTACTGATAGAGCAGATGGTTGTCCAACGGCGAATTGCCCACATAGTTGCTGCCGCCGTTGCTCGAGTTTCCGCCGCCCCACAGGCCGAACGAAGCGGAAATCAGGTTCAGCGAATCGATTTCATAGCTGGCCTCCATGCTGCCCGACTGGAAGGAGCCGTCGCCCTTGCTGCTGCCTTCATAGTCCAGGTTGGCCACCTCCGAATGGGGGTCCGTGGCCCGCTGCGTGCCGCCCGAGTAGCTGCGCGGACTGTCGTTGTAATTGTAATTGTAACGGGCGCTCACGGTGAACTTGCCTTTCTGCACCGTGCCGAAGACACCGCCTCCCGCACCGCGGTTGCTCACGTTGCCGCTCAACGTCACGGTGTAGCCTTCGAAGCCGCCGCCTTCGGTCACGATGTTCAGGATGCCGCCCACACCTTCGGCATCATACTTCGGACCCGGGTTGGTGATGACCTCGATGTGCTTGATGGTATTGGCGGGCATGCTCTTCAGCACCTCCGTCGGGTTGTTGCTCATCATGTTGTTGGGCTTTCCGTTCACATAGACCTTGAACGAGCTGCTGCCGTTCACCTTGATGTTGTCTTCGCCGTCTACGGTCACCATCGGCACCTTGCGGAGCATTTCGAGCAGGGTGTTGGTCTCCGAGTCGGGGTCGTCCTTCACATTATATTCTATCTTGTCGATGTCGGCCTTCACCAGCGGTTTCTGTGCCACAATTTCCACCTGTCCCAGTTCGTTGGACGCATCGGTGACATACAGCGTACCGAAGTCCACCAGCTTCTGTCCGGCCTTGACCGAGAAGTTCTTCACAATGGGATTACGGCCCACCGACGTGATGGTCAGTACAAAGTTTCCGGTTCCCTTCATGTTCTCCTTGAAGCGTCCGTCCAGACCCGAAACCAGCATCTTGACCGGTTTGCCGGGGGCCGACTTACGCGCCACGCGGATGGTGGCATACGGTTCTCCTTCCTGCGTCAGCGAATCGAGCAGGATACCTTTCAGCTGGAAAGTGGATACAGCTGAATTTTGTGCCGCTGCCAGCCCGGACACCAGCAGTATCCACAGCAGCACGAGTGTTTTCAATTTCATTCGTTTTTCCTTTTTTAGTTGACTATTCTTGTTTACATCGTATCAGACGCCGCATGTACCCTAAAATCACATGCGGAGCCACAAAAATAGTTGCTTTTCTTGTACCTACGACCATCTCGGAGTTAAAAAAGGTTAGTAAGGAAGAAGTAAAGGAAACGGCGGAGAGCAGGCCTGCATCCTCAAAGCAGATAGAAAAGAAGCAGCAGCACCAGATTGACGCCGATTACACCACCGAACCCACGCAGCATCCAAGGGCGCAAGGCGCTCTGACGCCCTGCAAAGAACAGCCCGTAGCACAGGTTCACGGCAATGTTGCTGATGATGGCCTGCAGGCTGCAGGCCGTAATGACCAGCGTAGCCACCCCGCCTGTGCCCTGAAGCAGGTTTAGGATGAAAGGTGTAATGTCGCTGAAGCCGGAGATGAAAGACAACAGGTTCAAGCCCCCGGTACCTGCATAGACCAGTGTATAGTGGGTGACAACGGTAAACACCACGAAAAGCACGGCAAATATCAACGCGACCTTGAACTCCAGCGGGTTACTGCTGTCGTCTTCCTCGACCTCACCCGCCACGGCCGCAGGCCGCTTCTTGTGCAGGTACCAGGCCACGCCGGCCGACACCAGCGACATGGCCAGCAGATAGGGATAGATGACTGCCAGCGTCTCCCAGCTGAAGATGCCGATCAGGATCAGAAAACGCAGGAACATCATGCTGACCGCCATCAGCATGGCAGCCACATACTCGGGCGCCTCTTCGGGCGTGGCCGTGCGGCTCTTGCGTGCCAGCACGGAGATGGTAGCCGTACTGCTGTAGAGCCCGCCGATAATGCCGGACACCAGAATGCCCGACTGATGGAACACGTAGCGGCGCAACAGATAAGAGAGGTAGGAGATACCCGACACGACGACGGTGGCCAGCCAGATGGCATACGGCGTCAGATGGATGCCGGGAATCAGATCGGACTTGGGCAGCATGGGCAGGATGATGCCGCTGATGGCCAAGAACTTGGCAAGCGTCGTCATCTCGTCGTTCTTCATGCGCTGCGCCAGCTCGGTGAAGGTATGCTTCAGCTCGGTGAAAAGCAGGACCGTCACCACGACCATCACGTAGAACCACGAAGGCTGGGTCACCACAATCGGAGCCAGGCAGTAGGTGATGAGGGCTATGACGATGGTCGTCACGCCGAAGACATGGTAGCGTGTCTGCTTCACGTAGTAGTTCAGCGCCAACAGCGCGCCGAGCACAAAGCCGCCTCCCATGAACAGCCGGTACTCCTCCGGGTCGAGGATATAGAGCAGATAGCCCAGAATGCCGATGAAGGTAAACGTGCGGTCGGTACCGAAGAGCGTAGTCTCCCCTTCGCGCTTCAAGCTGATTCGCCGCTGTGAAAGCCCGATGAGCAAAGAGAACAAGGTTACCAGTACAAAGGTAACCAGCTCTTCCGGCAGGTATTGATAAATATGTTCCATCCCCTTCCTCCCGTTGGGTCCTTATGTTGTCTTACGAATTGCCGTCCGCCTGCGTCTTCCACTCCGCATACGGATGCTTCATCAGTTGCGAATTGTAGTAACGCACGTCGCCCGTCACTTCCCGGCCGATGAAGGCCGGCTTCTCGAAAGGCTCCGTTTCCGAAGTAAGCTCCACCTCGGCCACCACCAGTCCCTGGTTGTCGCCATAGAACTCGTCCACCTCGAACACGTGTCTGCCGCTGCGCACCAGGTAACGCGTCTTGTCTATCACGCCCGGTTCGCAGAGCTTCATCAGCTCCTCCGCCTCGGCAAGGGGGATTTCCCTCTCCCACTCGTAGCGGCTCATGCCTGCGGCATCCGAAGCTCCCTTGATGGTGAGATACCCTTTCGTGTCACGGATCCTGACACGCACCGTCCGCCCCCGCGCACTGCAGATGTAGCCCTGCACAATGCGGCTGCTGGCATAGGCCTGCGACTTATATTCTCCCCGGACCAGGAATTTCCGTTCGATTTCCTGTCCCATTTATGCCAAATATGCAAAAGCGACAAACATCAGGATGGCTATGATGACCGCTGCTACGCCCAGACCGATTATCACTTTCTTGCCCTGCTGTTCTTCCTTGCGCGTGTGCATCACTTTCTTTTCTTTCTTTCCCATAATACTGTATCATTTAAGTTCAACGTTTTAACAAAGTAAGGGAGAATTCGGGAAGAATGCAAGCGAAACGGAAAGAATTTTCAGAACCACTCAACGATTCACTACAAAATTACGTATCCAGCATCCTGCTTTTCCACCTTTGGCCATCCGTAATCTCAAGGTATGCTTCCCGGTAGCCAGTTCGTCTTCCAGCATGAACACCCACGGCAGATACACGCCGTTACTCCATTGGGTATGTGTATCCAGCTTCTTCCAGTCAGCACCATCTACACTGTATTCGATGACCCCTGCCGTAGGCCCCGACACAACAAACAGCCCCACCGCACATCCTTCAAACTCCAGACGCAAGGAAGCTCCTGCCTTGTCGGCCAACAACATAGGAACATGAACAAAGCCGCTGCGGACTGCCACATTTTTCTCCTCCGGCATCCAGTCGTCCACCTTTCGGAATCCTTTCAGAGAAACAGCCTGGTCTATCCCTACGAAACATCCCTTGCCATAGTTGAAAACATCCAACGGTTTCTCCGGCAACGAATGAGGTCCCAGTTTCCATCCGGCCCTATCTTGCTGCTCTGCATCGAACAATGTGCTGATAGCGGCCGCATAATATTTATGCCCGTCCCAAGACGGATGCGTTCCGCCAAACTCCTTCCAGGTGAACTGCCCGTCCTTCATGCGTACAAAGATATCCTGAATCAAGTCAATAGAAGAGAGACCGTAATGATTGGCCACCCGTTCATGATTGAGCACCACATCGGGACGCCGGCCCGCTTCGGCCATGTCTATAAAGGGATCGTAAATGAAATGCAGCATGACGATATCCATCCAGGGATTTGCTTCAAGTGCATGCCGGACGATGCCTTCCATACCTCTGACCTGCTTTATTGGTCCGAAACCGTTGGTATGATCGTTGACTGCGGCCTCCACAAACAGAAGATCGGGTGTTCCTTTCCGCAGCACGTCATTCTCCAGCCGAAAAGCATGTGGCGTAGAGCCTGTAGAACCGATACCCGCTTCGATGAATGTGAATGTCGTTTCTGGGAAACGTTGTTTCAAGTCCTCCATCATCATGTTGTGCCATCCCCGCATCTCGGTAATGGAGCCGCCCAGGAAGGCAACCGTTCCTTTCTTTTCCCGCTCAAACTTGGAGAAGGCATTGGCCAGCGTTCCGCGCCTCACGATGTGTCTGTACTTCGCCTCACCGCTCTGATAGCGTTTGATGAAATCTACCACTGCTTCCGGCTGTTCCAGGCTGTGGGGATGATGGTCGCAACCGGGTTTCAGAATCACTTCCACCACGCCGCCCATCGACACATATCGGTCACGGAGCTGCTTCATGTTTTTCTCATAGGGCACCACCTGATCGCTGTCTCCACAGACTGCCATCACGGGTATCTTGTATCTGGCCAGCATCGGAAGAGCCTGGAAAGCGTTCCCCTTGAAATCGGAGGTTACTTCTTCGTCCGCTACCTTCCATTCCGCCAGCATGTCGGCCCAAAGCTCCTCCCGCTCCCTGCCCGGCCAGCTCGAAAGGTCGCACACCGGCGCGTCCACATAGACACAGGCCACCCGGTCGGGACGGTGGGCCGCCCAGTTCAGTGCGACCAGGCCTCCCCGGCTGAATCCTTCCAGCGTCACTTTCTGCGAGAGGCCGAAGCGTTCCACCATCCGGTCGTAGAACACATCACCCAGCCGCATGGCCCGCAGACTGCCGTACAGATGAGCCAGGTCGTAGTAGGCCACGTGGAAACCCTCTTTCAGCAACGCCACGTCCACCGCGGGAAAAGCGCCGAAGAAGGCGGGTCGCCAAATCCAAGGCCTGCCTGAAGCTGCCTTTTGCGGAACAACCACAATCGCTTCCCTACCCGCACAGACAAAGTCATAGCGGTCGTAACCATTCCATGACGACTTCCTGCCAGGAAAAGCACCTGACGCCGCCACCTCGGGGGCCGGCTGTTTGGTAATGCAAGTATATAGTGTCCGGGCCATCAACCGCGAACCTTCCGCATCGGGATGCACACCATCGGGGAAACAGCGGGGATAGTAAGGTTGCAACGCCTCGTGCAGGTCGAGCACTTCGGCTCCACTACGACGGGCCACCTTGCGGATGGCGGGAATCACATCGCGCACCAACGTTTCCTCGTTGATGGACTTACCACCTTCCGGTGCAGGTACAGGCAAGCAGAGGATAACTCTCGGCCGGGTGTCCAGCGTCTGGAATGACCGGACCAGCTCGAACAGGTCGTGTTCAAATTCCTCCTTATGTATCCAGTTCCACGGTTTCGTATCATTGGTGCCCAGTTTAATGGTCACGATGTTCGGAGCGAAATCCAAAGCCTCAGCGTAAGCCCGCTCACGCATATAGGGACGATCCCCCTTCTGCAATGCCGTACGTCCGCTTATGCCGAAATTTCGCACATCATACCCCGTACCAAGCAGTTGTTCCAACACCCCCGGATAACTATCTCTGAACGGATTCTGCAAACCGGCTCCATACGTAATGCTGTTGCCGATGCACGCCACGCGAATTTTGGGAGCGATATCACCGGCCTTTGTCTTGATAGAAATCGCACAAGAAAAAAAAGTAACACAGCAAATTATATAGCACCTTAATCTATTATACATATATGATTTCAATTTTGCAAATTAGCTTTATTCTGCCATTACTCACTATTTTTTTAAACGGATGGCAATAGCTCCCATAAATTGATTTCCAACATATTTCTCCCCTTTCAAACGACATTGATATACACCTGCATTCATTTTTATCCTACCTATATATAAGCTCTTAATGCCTTTCTTTTCGGGCCAAGGTGAATAATCTATTTTATAAACCTTATCTGCAATTTCAAGGCGCATCGTTCCATAATTGGATATTGCGTTCTGTGTATTATAGTCTATATATAAATCGTACTCAGCAGGTTCATTCAAACGGAACGGCCATTCGATCCATTGAGAGGTGGACACCCATTTGGTTACATAATTTCGATTTGGTTTTCCATCACCATACGAAAGTCCCTTCCCACACAATAATCCGTCAAAAGTATATAGCGTATTAGAATGTTGAGAATCCAAAAGGCGGACCGGATCAGGTTCTTTGATATCTGAAAGAGACATCGCAATAATTGTATTTACCGTATCCGGCGCATTTACAGGCAATGCCAACTCATAATCATTCCTGTTGATTCGGTGGAAAGGGATTTCAACATCTTTATCCGCCAGAAGCCAAGCTTTTTGAATTTTGGAACGCAGTCCACCAATTATTAAATTCCCGTCTTCAGGCCAATCATATACATGTGCATATAACAATGTATCTCCACGTTGTGTCATAACTCCCCACGATGGAATAGGTAAACTTGTTTTTTGAGTATCATAAACTGCTTCCCCGTTAACTTTCAGCCAATCACCAATTCCCTTGAAAATTCTGATATCTCGTTCATCCCATTTTCCATTCCCCATAGGACCCACATTTAATAAAATATTACCACCCTTAGATGCAGCAGTAGTAATAAGTCTAATAAAAAAAGGTACGCTTTTACGGATTGTATCAACTTTACTATATCCGTACGATTCATTGGTTGTCGGAATCGATTCCCAAACAGTTTCATTGTTTGGGAAAAAAGCAGCACGGTCCCCTGTATTAGAATAATCTCCCAAATTCTTGTTGCTCCAACGAGCCAAACGACCATTTATCACGATCTTACTATTCTTATCAATCTCACGAATAGCTTCCAAAATTCGTACGTTTAAGTATAATGGCAACTTATGAGGTGTATCAAACCACAAAATATCCGGATCATATTTCAAAATCAGCTCTCGAATTTGCGGGATCGCTTTTTCCGACACATACTTTTCTGCATGAGGAAGAAAATCCTTACGCTCCAGCCACCAGTCCTTACCGCCAATTTCCTTGTCACCTCCAGGATTATTATAATCCCAATCATTGCCTGGCGCGTCAGGACATTCCCAATCGAAAGCATGAGAATAATAAAAGCCAAATTTTAATCCATATTTCTTAGCAGACAGACGCAATTCCTCCATTACATCCCTGCCCCTGTAACTTGTCATCCTCATGTCATAAGGATAAGCATCCGAATAAAACATTGCAAAACCATCGTGATGTTTGGCTGTCACAATAAAGTATCTCATTCCTGCATCCTTTGCATTGCGCATCCATTCATCAGCATTAAACTCTGTTGGATTAAAAGGCTTTATAACTTCCCTTTTATATTCATCCAAAGGGATACAGGCACGCCTCATCAAATGTTCCGTATATCCTCCCAAATTATGTCCATTCCATATTCCGCCCTGCTCAGAATAAGCTCCCCAATGCACAAAACAACCAAACTTGGCTTTTTTATACCAATCCATTCTTTCTTCATAGTTTGCCTGACTTTTGGTCCACCAACCTTTGTAAGCCTTTTGAACGGCTTCTTTATCAGCTTCCAACTGAAACTTCTCGGGAGCTTCCAAACCCTGTTCATCACCACCCTTTTGTCCAAAAGCTTGTACAAATACCAATACGCTTAACAAACAGGCTCCTAAAAATCTTTTTTTCATAAATTCCGTTTTAAAGTATTCTTAACATTTTATACTCCATTCCTTATATCTTCATAGACATCCCACGATATGCACTCCTTTCAAAATAGAACAAGAGCGCTTAAAGTTTCTTCATAATGCAGCTTCAAAGTTTTCCTATGACAGAAAGTATTTACAAATATAAAAACTTATAAAAATCCACACTATCAAAAGTGTCTCAATAATTTCTATATATATCGCAAACGACAAGTCCATCCCCCAAAATCAATTTCCAATCATCAACCATTATGCAATTAAACAGATGAAAAGAATGCATAAGGTAATGCTCTTCAAACACTGCATAATCTTCTACTCTATGTAACTATCGGAAACTCAACAAAGCCGTAGAATTCTGCAGCCTAACATTTAAATTTTCATTTTCTTTTTATACCTTTGAACATTTCATTGAAAACCACCGAATAACCTGAACGACATGAAAGAATGCAAACGATACCTGCCCCTCTTCCTCTGCCTCCTCGCCCTGCTGGTTGCCGGGAGCGGCTGCTCCATCGGCGAAAGCGACTATCCCGAAGGAGGCGGAGCCACCACGTGGGAGCTGTGCGACCACACTTGGGAGGCCAACTATTCGCTGGACGACGGTACGCTGGTCAACCATCAAATCATTTTCTATACCGGCGGGCAGGGCGAAGAATCGCTGCTATACAATTATTATGGCGAGGTGTGGGAGGAATACTACACCTTCTACTGGCGCTGGGCCAACAGCCTGCAAAACTCCATCGCGCTGAGCTACCCGGGAGGAGGCACGCTCTACATGGATCACGTCTACATCAAGCTCGACCTTTTCTCGTGCCTGCTCGACGGTATGTTCGTGACTTTCCGCGGAAAATAAACCATCCGGCAGCCTTGACGCAAGCCGAGGGAAGAGTTTCAGAAACAAACAGCTTCATCTGCTAGATAGTATATTTTATTGACAAAGCAAAAGTATATTCGGTTTCGATCTCTCCTCCTTGAAATAAATGGGTTTAAACCCTAAGGTACCTATGTTTGAAACATAAAGGGGGAATGTTTCAAACATAAGGCCCCGAAGTTTCAAACCTTCCCTATAGAGGCCTTTCAACGCATCAAAAATTCCCTTTTGAGGATTACAGGAAGAAGCGATAATTTTTATTAATAAAAAAAGGAAGTGACCTCCTTATTCAGTCACTTCCTCCATCATATATATAAAATAAGAATAAAAGCTATCGCTCACCTTACGCCTCGCCCGCTCCTGCGAACTCCATCAGGTAAGCCTTGACGAAACCGTCTATCTTGCCGTCCATCACGCCGTTCACGTCGCTGGTCTGGTAGTTGGTGCGATGGTCCTTCACGCGACGGTCGTCGAAGACGTAGCTGCGAATCTGCGAGCCCCACTCAATCTTCTTCTTGCCCGCCTCAATCTTGGCCTGCTCGGCCATGCGGTGCTTCATTTCCTTGTCGTAGAGCATGGAGCGGAGGAGGCGGAGGGCATTCTCGCGGTTCTTGGGCTGGTCGCGCGTCTCGGTGTTCTCAATCAGGATTTCTTCTTCCTCGCCCGTGTAGGGGTCCTTGTACTGGTAGCGCAGACGGACGCCGGACTCCACCTTGTTCACGTTCTGGCCACCCGCGCCGCCGCTTCGGAAGGTATCCCAGGAGATGCGGGCCGGCTCGATGTTCACCTCGATGGTATCGTCCACCAGCGGAGTGACGAACACGGAGGCAAACGACGTCATACGCTTGCCCTGGGCGTTATAGGGCGACACGCGCACCAGGCGGTGCACACCGTTCTCGCCCTTCAGGTAGCCGTAGGCATAGTCGCCGCTGATTTCGATGGTACAGGTCTTGATGCCTGCCTCGTCGCCTTCCTGCAGGTTGGCGATGGTAGCCTTGTAGCCGTGGGTCTCGGCATAGCGCAGATACATACGCATCAGCATGCTGGCCCAGTCCTGGCTCTCCGTGCCACCGGCTCCGGAGTTGATTTTGAGCACACAGTCCATCTGGTCGGCTTCCTCGCGCAGCATGTTCTTCAGCTCCAGGGCTTCGACGGCTTCGGCAGCCTTGGCATAAGCCTCGTCCACTTCCTCTTCGGTCACCAGGTCGTCCTTATGAAAATCGAACGCCAGCTGCAGTTCGTCCGAAAGAGTCTTCACTTCGTTGTAGCCGGAAATCCACTGCTGGAGTCCCTTCACTTTCTTCATCTGTGCTTCGGCAGCCTTCTGGTCGTCCCAGAAGCCGGGTGCCTGCGTGCGGAGCTGTTCTTCCTCCACCTGGATTTTCTTGCCATCAATGTCCAGGTAGCGGTTCAGCGCCTCGGTACGGTCTTTGATATCTTTCAGTTGTTCAGCGGTTATCATAATGAAAATACTTTGTTTCGGAGTGCAAAGGTATGAAAAAAACGAATAACTTTGCAGTTATCAATCTAATAAGTCTATTTATGAACGCATTACTCAAGAAAATCGGCCTGCCGCTGCTCTGTTTGGCAGCTTTGGGCCTGAGTAGTTGTACTCAGTCGAAGTACAGCTACGAGACAGTTCCCAACGACCCGCTCCAGGCGCGTATCTACACGCTGGACAACGGCCTGAAAGTGTACATGACCGTCAACAAGGACGAACCGCGCATCCAGACCTACATTGCCGTACGCGTGGGCGGCAAGAACGACCCCGCCGAAACCACCGGTCTGGCCCACTACTTCGAGCACCTGATGTTCAAGGGTACCAACCACTTCGGCACCATGAACTACGAGGCTGAAAAGCCCTTGCTCGACCAGATAGAACAGACTTTCGAGGTCTATCGCAAGACTACCGACGAAGCCGAACGCAAGGCCATCTACCACACCATCGACAGCCTTTCGTACGAAGCCTCGAAATATGCCATTCCCAATGAATATGACAAGCTGATGGCTGCCATCGGCGCCAACGGCACCAACGCCTACACCAGCTTTGACGTAACCTGCTACACCGAGGATATCCCCAGCAACGAAGTGGAAAACTGGGCCAAGATTCAGGCCGAGAGATTCAAGAACTGCGTCATCCGCGGCTTCCACACCGAACTGGAGACGGTGTACGAGGAGAAGAACATGTCGCTGACCCGCGACGCCCGCAAGGTGTACGAACAGACGCTGGCCGCCCTCTTCCCCCACCATCCCTACGGCACGCAGACCGTGCTGGGCACACAGGAAGACCTGAAGAACCCCTCCATCACCAACATCAAGAACTACTTCAAGACGTGGTACGTGCCCAACAACATGGCCATCTGCCTCAGCGGCGATTTTGACCCCGACCAGATGATTGCCACCATCGACAAATATTTCGGCGACATGCAGTCCAACCCCAACCTGCCGAAACTCAACCTGCCCAAGGAAGCCGACATCACGGCTCCCGTGGTACGTGAGGTACTGGGCCCCGAGGCCGAGAACGTGACCCTGGCCTGGCGCTTCCCCGGCGCGGCCAGCAAGGAACTGGAGACGCTGCAAATCGTATCGCAGATTCTGTACAACGGACAGGCCGGTCTCATCGACCTCGACCTGACGCAGCAGCAAAAGACCCTGAGCGCCTACTGCTACCCGATGGCCATGAGCGACTACAGCGCCTTCATGATGGCCGGACGCCCCAAAGCCGGACAGACGCTGGACGAAGTGAAGGACCTGCTGCTGGGCGAACTGAAGAAACTGCGTGACGGCGACTTCGACGAAAGTCTGCTGGAAGCCAACATCAACAACTTCAAACTCTACCAGCTGTACCAGCTGGAAAGCAACAGCGCCCGTGCCGACTGGTTCGTGCAGTCGTTCATCAACGGCAGCAACTGGGCCGACGAAGTGACTGCCCTGGACCGCATGGCCAAGCTGACGAAGCAGGACGTAGTGGACTTTGCCAACAAGTACCTGAAGGACGACAACTACGCCATCATCTACAAGCGTCAGGGCAAGGACCCCAACGAGATGAAGATTGCCAAGCCCGAAATCACTCCGATCGTGATGAACCGCGACACAGCCAGCGCCTTCCTGAAGGAACTGCAGGCCGAGGCCAAGAACGTGACGCCCATCGAGCCTGTCTTCCTGGACTACAGCAAGGACCTGAGCCAGCTGACTACCGGCAAAGGCGTGCCCGTACTCTACAAGCAGAACACCTCCAACGACCTCTTCCAGTTGATTTACCTCTTCGATATGGGTAACAACCAAGACAAGGCGCTGGGTACCGCCGCCCAGTATCTGGAATACCTGGGTACCTCGGACATGACGCCCGAACAGGTGAAGAGCGAGTTCTACCGCATGGCCTGCTCGTTCTACGTATCGCCGGGCAGCCGACGCACGTATGTCACCCTCTCCGGCCTCAACGAGAATCTGCCTGCTGCCATGGCGCTGTTCGAGAAGCTGCTGGCCGATGCACAGGTGAACGCCGAAGCCTATACCAACCTGGCCAACGACCTGCTGAAGGCACGCAAGGACGCCAAGCTGAGCCAGGGTACCAACTTCGGCCGCCTCATCAGCTACGTGAACTATGGCCCGAAGAACCCCGCAACGAACTTGCTGAGCGAAGCCGAACTGAAGAACATGAATCCGCAGGAACTGGTGGACCGCATCCACAGCCTGAACAGCTACAAGCACCGCATCCTGTACTACGGCCCAAGCAGCGACAAGGAACTTGTGGCCCTGCTCGACAAGGAGCACCGCACGCCCGCCACGCTGAAGGACGTGCCTGCCGGCGAGGACTTCAAGCAACAGGCTACTCCTGAAACAAAGATTTACCTGGCTCCCTACGAGGCCAAGAACATCTATATGTCACAGATTTCCAACCGTGGCGAGAAGTTTGACGCAGCCATCGAGCCTGCCCGCCAGCTCTACAACGAATACTTCGGCGGAGGCATGAACTCCATCGTCTTCCAGGAGATGCGTGAGAGCCGCGGACTGGCCTACTCGGCCTGGGCCGGACTGAACAAGCCGGGCTATGCCGACGAGGACTACTACTTCATCTCGCAGATTTCGTCGCAGAACGACAAAATGCTCGACGCCATCAACACGTTCAACGACATCATCAACAACATGCCGCAGTCTGAAACGGCCTTCAAACTGGCCAAGGAGGGTATGATAGCCCGCCTGCGCACCGACCGCATCACGAAGATGAGCGTCATCTGGAACTACATCAATGCACAGGATTTGGGTGAGACAGTGGACAGCCGCATCAAGCTCTTCAACGACGTGCAGGGCATGACGCTGAAGGATGTCATCAACTTCCAGCAGAAATGGATCAAGGGACGCACGTACAGCTACGGCATCCTGGGTAACAAGAAAGAACTCGACATGGAGGCACTGAAGAAGATCGGTCCGGTTATCGAACTGACGACTGAAGATATCTTCGGATACTAAAACTGAACGGTTAACGGTGAGCGGTTAGCGGTGAGTATCAATACTGACGGCTAACCGCTTTTTTATGCCCATCACTCACCACTAACCGCTCACTGTTAACCGTTAATCAACGTTTCCCGAATCGCCAGCCCAAGCCCAGCATCAGGTTGTTGGGGTCCTTGAAGTCATGCAGCTGATAGCCCACGTGGAGGAAAAGGCGGGGCGTGACAAAGGTCTTGAGCGCCAGTATCTGATAGAACCCGCGGGTATCCTCGCCCTGCTGGATGAGGTTCCGGCCGAAACCCACGTTTACCGAGAAGATAGGCATATTCAGTTCGGCACGGAGCGACAAACCTACGGCAAACTGCTCGCGGAAAGGCGGACGATGAAACTTGATGTCACCGCCACTGGTTCCTTCGACGTGATATTCCTTGAGATTGGCACTCTCGTCGTACTGCGCATCCACCGACACGCCGGCACGAAAATACCGGTTGACCTGATACATGGGATTGAAATTCAAACCCGCCACGCCAAACGAACCGGGAACCAGCTCGGCGCGATCATCCCAGATAACTCCCCGACGGCGTGTAGAACCGTAAAGTACTACGTCATAGCTGATGCGCCCGGCCAAAGACGATGATTCTTCCTCCTTCCCGACAGAAGCCGTCGCAGGTTCCGCCGCACTGTCTCCGAAAGTACGTACCAGCCCGATGCGCGCTCCCACCGTATTGACACCCGAATTAGGATAGTTTGTATTACCGTTCGAGTAGTGGGTCAGATCGACACCCACCGTCAAGTTCCATTGCGGAGCCACCTGCCAGTTCAGGAAGAAACCGGCATTGATGTAGGCGTTGATGCGCGAACCCACCACATCGTTATAATAATTGGTTTCGGGATTATACCGCTTCCAGCCGAACGAGGCTCCGAAGTTCCACTCATAATCCAGCGTCAGCCCCGGAGCCAGCTTTGCGATACGCGAACCCTGAAAAGCATAGACCGCAACGGGCGTCCCGACTTCCGACGAATTGAAGAAGGTGTTGTAGGCCACACCGATACCCTGATAGGCATAAGGATACAAGCGCCCCAAACGGGAGTCGGGCGAGAAACGGAAAGCATATTTCAGATGAGCCGAAAGGGCCGTGTTGATGGGTTTGCCCGCCGCATTGTCACCCGTAAAGAAACTGCGGGTGGGAAATACATAGCTGGGACGCAAGTCAAATCCGATGCTGTGCGACGGACGGTGGCGGAGTGTATCCGACGATTGCTGTAAAGACTGGGCCCGAACGACGCCGCCGGCAAACGGCAGGCAGAGAGCTGTCAGGAGAGCAAGAATAGTCTTCTTCATGGAAAGAGTCAATAGATTATTTATTGATGTTCACATCGCGTACGGCAGTTGTCAGCGAATAGCTTTGCGGAGTGTAAAGGTCGGCCCGGCCTTCCAGCACGCGGCGGCGGTCCGTCTGCGGGCAACTGGCATAAATCTTATAGGGAACGCTGGTATAACGGAACCAGCACTTCACGGTGCACTCTACCGCCTTGCCGGGCGGTACGACAACGGTATCTGTCACGGCCAACAGTTCGTCGGACAAGGGAAATTCATAGTTTTCACCCGAGAGCGGAAGTTCGTCGCCCAGCAAAGCAGGACTATTGTATTTGTCCAGGCGGGGCACGGGGACGACAGGCATCTCGGTACCGAACATCTGGAACAGTGACGGGTCGATGCCGGGGTGCCACTCGTCGCCACCTCTGAAGGTGAAACTTTGCCGGAAACTGTCATAAGGATGAAGCGGATATTTCCAGGGATTGTCCGTAAGATTGGTGGGAGAAATCACCATCCGATCTGTTCTCGCACTGTCTTGCTCCAAGTACCAGGAATCCAACGAATAGACGATACTGTCCAGCCGGTAGCGGGGTGAGGGTTCGAGAAGCAGCTCCACTTCGCGGTATTCGTACTCGTTGCCCACACCGAGGGAGAGCCGGCACGACTCCAGCCCGATGTTTTCGGCGTCCGAGATTCGCAGTTTCTTTCCTCCTGTACGCTCCAGTGTGAGCGAAAACTGCGGATAGCTGACCACGTATTTCGCCAGCCCGAGGTCACTGAAGTGGAAGGGGACATCGAAATAGAGCTGGGTGCCGTCGGGGGCATAGATATCTCCCTGGATTTCTTCATACTGATCTTTCTTTTCCAGAAAGAGGCCGCGTACGTACCAATTGTCGCTGCCGAAGCGGAGGGTGGAGGCCGAGCCATCGGCGGGCACTTGCATGTTGTCTGTCGCGGGGGCGCACGAGTCAATGAAGACATCGGAGTTGCAGCCGCACAGCACAGCCATCAGAAAGAATATGGATAAAAGAGGAAAAGCTCTCTTCATGGCGTTCATAGTTTTAATTGGGTTACAAAGGAATGAAATATTATTCAGAAATCCAATAACCCAATCAAACTATCAACATATGTTCACTCTTCGTACATCCGATCGATAACCTCCTTATAGTTCTGGGCAACGACTGCCCGCTTCAGTTTCAGTGTATTGGTCAGCTCGCCACGCTCCATACTGAAAGGTTCGGGCAGCAACGTGAAGCGCTTAATCTGCTCGTAATGAGCAAACGACTGTTGCAGGGTATCAATGCGGTCGCGGTAGAACGCCACGATGGCAGGATGCTGCAGCAACTCGGCACGGTCCTTGCAGACAATGCCTTGTTCGCGGGCATACTTTTCCACCAAGTCATAAGCCGGTACAATGAGCGCCGAAACAAACTTCCGCTGGTCGGCAATGACAGCTATCTGGTCGATGTAGCGGTCTACAATCATACGCGTCTCCAAAGCCTGCGGAGAGATGTATTTCCCGTTCGAGGTCTTGAACAGGTCCTTGATACGTTCGGTCAGATACAAGGTACGTCCCTCCAGCCGTCCGGCATCACCCGTATGGAACCATCCGTCCTTGTCTATGGCAGCAGCCGTCGATACCGGTTTCTTGTAGTAACCCTTGGTAATGGTCTTGCCACGGAGCAGTATTTCGTTATTTTCACCGATCTTCACCTCCAGGTCGGGCATCACTTCGCCCACCGAGCCGATGACATAATTCACAGACGGGAAGCAGGAAACCGTAGCGGTAGACTCTGTCAGTCCGTAACCCACTACCATGTTGATGCCCACCGAGTGGACAAACTCACACACTTCATCCGACACAGCTGCTCCAGCAGTAGGAAAGAACGTGCCATTCTCAATACCGATGGTCTTCTTCAGCAAGGCATAGACCGTCTTTTCGTAGAATTTATACTTGAGATGCAACATCAAGGGAGGATTCTTCCCCTGACGCACGTATTGCAGGTTGTGTTCCCGGCCCACCTTGATGGCATCGAGAATCATGGCTTTCCGCATCCCCGACTCCTGGGCAATGCGCTCCTGCACGCCCTGATAGACTTTCTCCCAAAAACGAGGAACACTGCACATCATCGTCGGACGCACCTCCTTAATGGCCATCTGTACATCCTGCGGATGCAAGTTGATGCAAATCTGCACACCACGCTGAATGCAAACATACGTCCAGCCCCGTTCAAACACATGCGTCAGCGGCAGGAAACACAATGACACGTCACGGTCTGATATAAAGGGCAACCGAATCTGATGGGTACGGAAAGCCTCCAGATAATTGGAATGATGGAGCATTACTCCCTTGGGTTCACCCGTCGTACCAGATGTATAAAGGATGTTGGCCAAATCGTCAGGGGATGCCTGTGCCGAGCGGGCCTCCACCACTTCGTTGAAGGGCAAACCCTCGCCCAGCTTCATGAACTCATCGAAATAGACGGACGTCATGTCACGGGGATCGCGCACCACGCTGCGGTCGAAAATAATCAGCTGTTGCAACGACTGGCAAAGCCCGAACACTCGGAAAGCCGCATCGTACTGAAACTGTTCTCCCACAAACAGGAAACGAATCTGGGCATCATTGATAATATATTGGGCCTGGGCAGGCGAACTGGTGGCATACAGGGGAATTGTGACCGCCCGATTGGCAAACGCCGCAAAATCGACAAACAGGCATTCCGGTTTGTTCTGTGAGAAAATGCCTACGTTTTCCTGCTCCGCAATGCCCAACGCCACCATCGCATTGGCAGCCTGACGCACGTTCTGCGAAAACCGGTTCCACGTAATCGGAATCCATTGTTGCGTTCCATAGTCCCTGTATTTCAGGGCCACTTTTTCTCCATACTTCTCTGCCTGGCGGTGAACCAATACAGATAAATGATGATAAACCATGATTGTGCGATTTGGTTAATATGTTGCAAAGTTATTAGTTTTATTTGAAACTAATTCATAAAAAGCAAATAATTGTAACATTTTCTTCGTATTGTTCCGTGAAAATGCCCCACTAAGAAATAACAAGGGAATCGGAAGAATGTTCCGAATTTATCCGTATGTTTGCAACCGGAAACAGACTAAAGACAAAATGAAAGACATGAAATACGATATTCCCGCTCTGACCGCTGAAGCTGTCGGCCTGCTCAAAGCGCTGATCAGCATTCCCTCCGTCAGCCGCGACGAGGAAAAGGCAGCCGACTGCCTGCAACAATACATCGAACTGCAAGGCATGCAGACCGGCCGTAAAGGTAATAATGTATGGTGTCTCGCTCCCGGATTCGACCTGAAGCGTCCCACCCTGCTGCTCAATTCGCACATCGATACCGTAAAGCCCGTACAAGGTTGGCGCAAGGATCCCTATACGCCCCAGCTCGAACCGAACGGCAAGCTCTACGGGCTGGGCAGCAACGACGCAGGTGCCAGCGTAGTAAGCCTGCTGCAGGCCTTCCTCACGCTGTGCCGCACCGCCCAACATTACAACCTCCTCTACCTGGCCTCGTGCGAAGAAGAAGTATCGGGAAAGGAAGGTATCGAAAGCGTCCTGCCCCAACTGCCACCCATCGCCTTCGCCCTTGTGGGTGAACCGACGGAGATGCAGCCCGCCATCGCCGAAAAGGGACTAATGGTACTGGACGTTACCGCGACTGGGCGATCGGGCCATGCCGCCCGCAACGAGGGCGACAATGCCATCTACAAAGTGTTGGACGACATCGCCTGGTTTCGCGACTATCAATTCCCAAAGGTATCTCCTCTGCTGGGTCCCGTGAAGATGAGCGTGACGATGATCAATGCCGGCACGCAACACAACGTCATCCCCGACCGCTGCACATTCGTGGTTGATATCCGCAGCAACGAGTGCTATACCAATGAAGAACTATTTGAAGAAATCAAGAAAAACATCCACTGCCAGCCGCAGGCCCGTTCATTCCGCCTAAGCTCGTCGCACGTATCTCCCGAGCATCCGTTGGTACAGCGTGCTGTTGCCATGGGCCGTACTCCTTTCGGCTCACCCACCCTCTCCGACCAGGCCCTGATGCCCTTCCCCTCCATGAAGATGGGGCCCGGCAAGAGTGCCCGCTCGCACACGGCAGACGAATTCATCTTCGTCAAGGAAATTGAGGAGGCCATAGGACTGTATCTGGAATTGCTGGACGGAGCAGAGCTGTAACGTCACCGGTTGAGCCACGGTTCGGGGTTGAGCTTCTCCTTTTCCCTGCGCAGCTGGAAGTGAAGCACCGTGCGCCCGCCGTCTGCCCCGTCAGAGAAAATAGATCCAAGTGTCTGCCCTGTCTTTACGACATCATCAGCCTTGACCGAAGCCGAAGACAGGTTGCAATAAACGGAGATATAGGCACCGTGACGTACCAGGATATTGAACAGGCCGTTCAGCTGGAACACGGCAGCCACCTTACCATTGAAGACAGCCCGGGCCTGCGCACCCGGCTTGGCCTGTATGTCGATACCTTTGTTGTCGAGCTTCACACCCCGCAGTCCGGGTACGGTATATTCGCCGTAATGACTGGTAATGATATAAGGACCGGTAACCGGTACAGGAAGTTTTCCCCGGTTATTAGCAAAAGTACCGGACAGCTGTCGGTCGGCCTTGTTCATCGTATACGTTTCCAACGGTGCAGCCTTCGGACGGTCCGATGACGCTGCTTCGCTCTTGCCTCCGGCCTTCTTGCGAGCTGCCGCCTCCCGCCGGGCTTCCTCTTCGGCCCGTTTGCGAGCCTTCTCTATCTCTTCAGCAATCAGGCGGTCGATACGGGCATTCAGTTGATTAGCCTCTTTCCGTTTCTTGCTGATCTCACTCTGCAGGCTACGCTGTTTCTTGCGCAAGTTGTTCACCAACGCCTTCTGTTCCTTTTCCTGCTGTTCCAGACGAGTCTTTTCGTCCTCGCGTTCCTTCAACAAATCTTCCTTGGCCTTGCGTGCCTGTGTCAGCTCAGCCCGCTTGTTACTGATCTGTTTCTGTTTCTTCAGGATTTCCTCCCCCTGCATACGCTGGTAGGAAGCGTATTCGCGCACGTAGCGCAGACGCCGATAGGTCTGTTCCAGAGTAGAAGCTGAAAAAATGAACAACAACTTGTCCTGAATCGTGTGGTTGCGGTAAAGGTAATTGACCGAAACGGCATATTTCCCCTTCTTGTCCTTCAGTTCCTGTTGCAATCGATTGAGCTGGCGTTGCAGGGAAGTCAATTCCTGGTCAATAAGCTCCACATCGTGATTGATGGACAGAATGTAGCGTTTACGCTCTTCAATCTGTCCCGTCAATGCCGCCAGGCCCTTCAACTGGCTGCCGACATTTTTTTGCGTTGACTTCAAAAGGCTTTCCGACTCAGCAATCTGCTTCTGCAAGGCACCACGTCTGCTTTCCAGCTCCTTTATCAGCTTGTTAGACTGAGCCATCAACGGCAACAGCAGACAGAGGCAACCCGCCAACACACACAAGAACCGCTTCATAGGCTCATCAGCAATTCAAGGATTTCGTACAATTCTACCCGCTGGTAGCGTGAAGAAAGCTGCGTCGGCGTCAGGTTGAAGGGCTTCGTAGAAAAGTCCGTAAGTTCAATCTTCCCCTTTTCCAGCGAAGGAATGCCCAATTCGCTACCGGTCAACACTTTTTTTCCACCCGGACGCGAAGCAGCATACAATAACTTTTCCAAGTGCTGGAAAGTAGCCTTCTTGGGAAGTATACCTTTCAGTTCCTGACGGGAAGCCTGTACATAACGCTTGCCCATGCGATCCACCAGAATCACTTCCTCAGGAGTAATATCAATACGAGCTACCTCCGAACGCAAAATAGGCATGAGCAACGACAGCTGCATACGTTCACCCGCCTTCAGCTTCATCGTGCCGTTGACCGTCAGTACGGCATCCTTGGAAGGTACCGTCAGAACGACCTTGGACGAAAGGAAACCGGTTTCTCCCTTGGTTCCCTCTGCCTGACGGGAGGTCTTACAACCTGCCAGACCTATTAACAAAGCCATGAGCCACATCAAGCGGACCAATGGCCCACAACGGAATATCTTTATAGTTTTCATCATCATTCAGTCTTTTGTTCCGGTTCACGGATGTATTTCCGCAACTTTATCTTCTGTTTCAAGGTTTTCGAATCACTGCCCATGTCGAGTGCTTGCTGCCAGTACTTCACGGCATCCTCCACTTCACCCGCCATGTAATAGATGTCGCCGCAATGCTCCACCACCTCGGCACTTTTCTCTCCGTCACTCTTCATGGCCTGGTCGATATACAGACGGGCTTGGGCATAATTGCCTTTCTCGAACAGAATCCAGGCATAGGTATCCAAATAGGTGGCATTCTGCGGTTCGGCTTTTACCGTCTTGTAACTCATTTCCTCTGCCTTGTCCAAATTCCTTCGCTCCAAGGAAAGATAATAGGCATAATTATTCAGCGCGCCAATGTTGTTCGGATTATAGACCAAAGCCGAATCATAAGCGGCATAGGCCTCCTCGTCCCGCTTCTTCATGTGCCAGGCATCGCCAATGATGGCATAGAAGTCAGACACCACCTCCTTCGGACTGTTCTTGGTGACATGCGTCAATGCCTTGCGGGATATTTCGAGCACATCGTCCGTACGTTCAGCCTGATTATAGGCAATGGCCAGATAGAAATAGAACTCCAACATGTCCGGATTGGACTCTACGCCCGCCTCGCACAGACGGATGATTTCCTTATAATCTTCTCCCCGCACCGCTTCACCCAACAGTGTCATGCGGGCAGCCGTATTGGTCGGATCGATGTCGAGTACCTTGTTGAGCACCGGCACCGACTGCTTGTTCATCCCCTTGGAGAGGAGATATTGGGCATAAAGCATCGGCATGTTGGCATCATCGGTATCCTGCTCCATGATGCGGTCGAACAAAGTGATGATTCGTGTGCTGTCCTTACCAGCCTGTTCGTTCTGTACAATCAGACGGCGCATCACGTTCAGTTTGGTCACCGGTTCCACTTTCTTGTTCAGTAGGATGGTGTCCAGCTGCTGGTCGTAGAGTTCCTTCTGCCCAGTCTCCTCGTAATAGGAAGCCATGGAATAGAGTGCCATCGCATTATCAGGTTCTTCGGCCAACACCTTCTGATAGAGCGCATGGGCCTCCTCTGTCTTACCATTTTCCAGATAGACATCGCCAAGTACTACCTGATAACGGAGTTCGTTTGGATACTCGGCCACCAGGCTTTCCATTTCACGGAAGGCGTTCTTACGGTCTTCCTGCTGCAAATAGATACGGAACTTCTCCATACTGATCTGTTCGCTCTTGCCCAGCTTTTCTTCGAGCCGGTTCAGAAGTGCCAGTACCCGATCGTACTTCTGCTGGCGATTATAGATGTCCAGCAGATTGTATACAGGATCCAGCTTGTCGGGGAAGCGTACCGCCATATCCTCCAACAAGTTGACAGCCTTATCCGTTTCTTTCTGCTGCTGATATAAGTTTACCAGTCCCTGCGCATACCAATAATTGTCAGGAGCATAGTGCACAGCCTTTTCCAACGAAGCTACCGCCTGCTTTTCCTGCTTCAGAGCCATGTAGTACTGGGACAATTCGAACAAGGCCGAAGGAGCATTGGGGCGGATACGCAGGCAATATTGCAGCAAGTCGAAAGCTGCATCATACTTCTGCAAAGTCTTCATCCGCACAGCTTCCAGGAAGAAATAATCGTACTTGCGCTGGAGAGCCGGCGCCAAGGTATCGGCAGGAATAGCCATTGCGGCATCTGCCGACATTCCCGCTCCGTTTCCTTTACGAACCATCCCGCACGAAACCAGCAGGCACACCGAGAGCAGTACTCCCAGCCATCTATTCAGTTTATGTTTCATCACTCGCTTCATTCGTTTTTCCATTCACAGACTTCATACACCGGTATGTCCGAAGCCACCGGTACCGCGCCGAGTTTCATCCAGCACCTCCACCTCTTCCCAGGCTGCCTGTTCGTGTTGGGCAACTACCATCTGGGCAATGCGTTCGCCGTCTTCGATGACAAACGGTTCGTCAGACAAGTTAATCAGAATAATGCAGATTTCCCCGCGGTAATCAGCATCGATTGTACCTGGAGAGTTGAGTACCGTCACTCCTTTCTTCAAGGCCAAACCACTGCGGGGACGCACCTGTGCCTCGAATCCGGGAGGCAAGGCAATGTACAGTCCGGTGGGTACCAGACAGCGCTGCATAGGGGCAAGTGTCAAGGGTTCGGACAAGTTGGCACGCAAGTCCATGCCCGCCGACAAAGGAGTGGCATAGGCTGGAAGCGGATGCTTCGAACGGTTGATTATCTGAACTTTCAGCATATTCGGTATCGTCTAACTAATTTTATGTACTTATTTAACGGGCGAAAGTACGGATTTTGAAGCAAATAGTCATACATTTGCAGTTAAATAATAGTAACCGGATTTGTATTTTATCAAACGCCAAGCCCACATACACCCATGATGAACTGGAACACCCTCCTGTCAGCCAAGCGTTTCGGACTGGAAGAATTCCATCAGGAACGCCACGAAAACCGCTCTGAATTCCAACGCGACTACGATCGTCTGGTCTTTTCGGCTCCCTTCCGCCGTCTTCAGAACAAGACACAAGTATTCCCGCTGCCAGGCAGCATATTTGTGCACAACCGACTGACGCATAGTCTGGAGGTGTCGTGCGTAGGACGATCGTTGGGCAACGACGTGGCAAAAGGCATCCTGGTCCGTCAGCCCGAGTTGCAACACAGTTTCCTGCCTGAAATCGGCGCCATTGTTTCAGCTGCCTGCCTGGCCCACGATCTGGGCAATCCACCCTTCGGCCATTCGGGCGAAAGGGCCATCTCGACCTTCTTTTCCGAAGGTAAAGGACTTGCCCTGAAGGAACAACTCAACGAAACTCAATGGGAAGACTTCACTCACTTTGAAGGCAACGCCAATGCCTTCCGCCTGCTGACCCACCAGTTTGAAGGACGGCGGCCAGGTGGATTCGTACTGACCTACTCTACCCTAGCCAGCATCGTAAAATACCCCTTTTCATCGAGCCTGGCCGGGCGAAAATCGAAATTCGGATTCTTTGCCAGTGAGGAAGAAAGCTTCCGCCGCATTGCCGAAGAGCTGGGCATGACGAAACTGAACGAACGACCACTGAAGTATGCCCGCCATCCACTGGTCTACCTCGTGGAAGCAGCTGATGACATTTGCTACCAAATGATGGACATCGAAGATGCACACAAGCTGAAGATACTGACGACCGACGAAACCAAGGACTTGCTTCTGTCCTACTTTGACGACGCTCGCAAAGCCCATCGGGAAGAAACACTGAAAATTGTGAACGATGTCAACGAGCAGATTGCCTACCTGCGCTCCAGTGTCATCGGACTGTTGATACGCGAATGCACGCAGGCCTTCCTGGACCACGAAGAGCAGATTTTGGCTGGTACGTTCGAAGGTCCGCTCATCAGACACATCAGTTCCCTGCCAGCCTCGGCCTACCGTCACTGTTCCGAAGTGTCACAGGAGAAAATCTATCGTTCACGCGACGTGCTCGACATCGAGCTGGCCGGTTTCCGCATCATCGGTACCCTACTGGAGCTAATGATCGAAGCTGTTTGTTCACCTGAAAAGGCTTACTCCAAGCTGCTCATCAATCGCGTGTCCAATCAGTACAAAATAAAATCGCCCGTATTCTATGAAAGAATACAGGCGGTATTGGATTATATCTCAGGCATGACCGACGTCTTTGCCCTCGACCTTTATCGGAAAATCAACGGCAACAGCCTACCAGAAATCAGCTGACAGACGCCAGACCGACGTACAGCTTCGTCCCTGTTTAGCTTAAGCTTTCTTATTGAACACAAAGCGGCTGACATCCTGTTCGTTCTCGACGAACGACTGGATGTGGCGGATACGCTTCTCGGCCAGGATTTCGTCGACGGCAATCAGGATACCGGTCTCCTCCACATCACCAAACTCGTAGTTGATGGCCGTACCAAACATGCGCATCGTGGGGCTCAGGCTCATGTAAGCATTGACCAAGGGAGGAATGTTATAGCCCACCTTGCGTATCTCGGCATTCAAAATCTTGTAATCGTCCTTGAATGAATCCTTGCAGAACAAAGCGACCAACTGCTTCTCGTCGGTATCCAAGTGAAGCGGCTCTATCGGCACAACCAGCCCCTCCTTGTCAGCAAAATGCTTGTGCAGGAAATAGAGTATCATGTCACGGCTCAGACGATGATAGCTGGGATACATGGTTACCTTACCGAAGAAGTACTTCACATTGGGCATCACCACAGTCAACGCACCCAGACCGTCCCACAAATTATCCAATGCAAACAAGCCCTTGCTATCCGCACGGGTGGACTGATACTCCAGCGTAACGAACGAACGGCCCAACTCAATGGTCGTGGGCAGGTATTCTTTAAGGAACTTCTCAGAGAAGTGGAACATGTGCGAGGTGGCCAGAATGGGAGTTCCCTTCTCGTCGAACCGCACGTCCGTGCCCAATATATACCGATACCCCCCCAGTACTTCCTCCGCTTCCGGATTCCACACAATCAACTGCTTGTAGGGGTTCTCCATCGTGTCATACTCATCAATGTCCATCGACATGCCCGTTCCGCCACCGGCTGCCCTGAAGGCTATCTCGCGCAAACGGCCGATTTCCCTCATCGTGTTCGGTGCATCCTGTGCGGTGACAATGTATATCCGGTTGTGACTGCGGTTGGTCATGCGCAGACGCTTGTCTTCTGTCAGCTCCGCCTTCAGCAACGCCTTGTCTACCGGTGCAATAATCTCTTCCATACTCATTACCTATTTTTCTATAAACTCAATGTCCTTACAACTTATATACGATATCCTTGACGTACTGTGCCCACTGTACGGGCGTCTTCGACTTATCGAACGTCTGCCACGGAATGGGTTTTCCGATGGTGACGGTAAAAGTCTTGTGACGGTTCTTCAGCATCTCGTCCGCCAGGTACAGCATGGCAATGTTGAACTTGATACCTAAAAATTTACACAGATTGGCCAGATTATAAAAGAAATTGGAATTACGTCCCTCGAAATGAATGGGGACCACATCGCGCTGATGTTCCACACTCTTTACGATGAATGCCTTCTTCCAGTCCAGATCGGCAATCACCCCGCCCTTCTGACGGCGCGAGCAAAGGCCGGCCGGAAACATGATGAGCTGGTTGTCCGACGCAAAGCCTGCTTCCACCAGCTTCGGGAAGTCCTTGGCCTGACGACCGGTCTTGTTGATGGGAATGCAGAGGGGAGCCAATCCGTACAGGTTCATCAGCAGGTCGTTCACCAGGTATTTCACCTTGCCGTTGTAGTGCCTGCCCAGCACATAACCCAAGGCAATGCCGTCCTGCCCGCCCAGCGGATGGTTGGAGACAAATGTACACAACTTGCCTTCCGGCAGGTTTTCCTGCCCTTTGACCTCAATCTTGGCATCCAGAAACTCCAGGCAGGCCTCCAGAAAGTCAACGCCGACCTTATCCTTCGATTCGCGCAGAAAGACGTTCAGCTCGTCCTGATGCACAATGTGCTTCAGATACGAAACGACGAAACGGGGCACGTACTTCGACTGCTTCGGAGCCTTTTCCCGAAGAATGCGGTCGATGTCGATCAAAAACAAAGAGTCTTCTGCCATTCTTTATCCAGATAAAATACTGCGCAAAATTAACGCTTCTTTTTAATTATCTGCAAGACTTTGACAGAAAATACACCCGAAAACTGACAAAAGACACCCGAAAGCTATCAATAAACAGATTTTCCCCCTATTATTGCTTGTTTTCCGGCGACCCTACCGGCAGATTGTCCGTATCATTGCAACGTCGAAATCAAAATACGACAACTAACCCTTTAACACGCATGTATGATATGAACAGTGCAACATTTACAAAAGCCTTGGTGGGAATGCAGGACGACTTGCTTCGTTTTGCCTACAAGCTCACCGCCGACCACGAAGACGCAAACGACCTTCTTCAGGAAACTTCCTTGAAAGCTCTCGACAACGAAGACAAATATACCCCCGAAACCAACTTCAAAGGATGGGTCTACACCATCATGCGCAACATCTTCATCAACAACTACCGCAAGATGATGCGCGACCAGACCTTCGTTGACCAGACGGACAACCAGTATCACCTGAACACGCCGAGCGAAAGCTACGCCGACAGCACCGAAACGGCCTACGACCTAAAAGAGATGCACCGCATCGTCAACGCGCTGCCCAAAGAGTATCGCGTGCCGTTCTCCATGCATGTGGCTGGTTTCAAGTACCGCGAGATTGCCGAAAAGCTGGGCCTTCCCTTGGGTACCGTGAAGAGCCGCATCTTCTTCACGCGCCAGAAGCTGCAACGCGAACTGAAAGACTTCGTATAACCCTCCCTAACCAGTAAGGTGCAAGCGTCTTTTCGCCCGAAAAGACTGCGTATATTTTTAGTTGTGCAAATGAAAGGACAGGCTCCACCCGAAGCCTGTCCTTTTTATTTTATCAAGCCAATGCCAGAGCCCTCCGCCGACAGGCCACATATCAAACGAAAACAATCATTCTCTGACGGAAAAAGACCGAATGTTCTACAACAAAGAAAGCAATGTTTTCCTGCAAAGAAAGCAATGTTTTGCATCAGAAGAAGCAATGCTTTCCACCGTTTCCGACACAGGAGCCCATGCTTCCTCCGAAAACGCTGTTTTCACTTAAAGTATCATTCGCACAAGCAGGCAGAACCCTCTGCAAACAAAGGAATTAAGGTTGTTGAAAACTTGTTCATTGATTTTAGTGAAAACCTTGCCTATAATTGTGGAGAAATGTGTACTTTTACAGCCGTTTTATATTACTAAGGTGCAAATGGCAGAAAAAGAAACGACATACCACATCCCCGTGCTGCTGAAACCCAGCGTAGACGGCATGAACATCCGCCCGGACGGAACGTACGTCGACGTGACCTTCGGCGGAGGAGGACACTCGCGCGAAATCCTGTCCCGACTTGGCGACGGCGGACGACTGCTGAGCTTCGACCAGGACGAGGACGCCGAACGCAACATCGTGGCCGACCCGCACTTCACCTTCGTGCGGAGCAACTTCCGCTACCTGCACAACTTTCTGCGCTACTACGGCGTGGAGCAGGTGGATGCCGTCCTGGCCGACCTGGGTGTGTCGTCCCACCACTTCGACGACAGCGAACGGGGCTTCTCCTTCCGTTTCGACGGCCAGCTGGACATGCGCATGAACAAGCGCGCAGGCCTCACCGCGGCCGACGTGGTAAACACCTACGACGAAGAACGCCTGGCCGACGTGTTCTACCTCTACGGCGAACTGAAGAACAGCCGCAAGCTGGCCGCCCTGCTGGTCAAGGCGCGCAATACGCAGAAGATTGACACCATCGGCGACTTTCTCGAACTCGTGAAGCCCCTCTTCGGCCGCGAGCGCGAGAAGAAGGAACTGGCCAAGGTCTTCCAGGCCCTGCGCATTGAGGTGAACCAGGAGATGGAAGCCCTGAAGGAGATGCTCTATGCCGCCACCGAAGCCCTGCGCCCGGGCGGACGACTGGTCGTCATCACCTACCACTCGCTGGAAGACCGCATGGTGAAGAACATCATGAAGACGGGCAACGTGGAAGGCAAGGCGGAGAAGGATTTCTACGGCAACGTACAGACACCCTTCCGACTCGTAAACAACAAAGTGATTGTGCCCGACGAAGAAGAGGTGGCCCGCAACCCCCGCTCGCGGAGCGCCAAACTGAGAATAGCAGAAAAACGATGAGATAAAGGAGGCATGACAATGGAAAGCAGACAAGAAAACATCGCGCAACCGGAAAAGAAAAGCAAGCACGCATCCTGGAGGAGCATCGTGGGAGGAGATATCCTGGCCACCGACTTCTTCCGTCGGCAGACCAAACTGCTGGTGCTGGTCATGGTGCTCATCATCTTCTACATCCACAACCGCTACGCCTGCCAGCAGCAGATGATAGAGATTGACCGGCTGAAGAAGGAACTGACCGACATCAAGTACGACGCGCTGACCCGCAGCTCCGAACTGATGGAGCGTAGCCGCCAGTCACGCATCGAGGAGTACATCTCCACCCGCGAGAGTGATCTGCAGACGGCAACCACCCCTCCCTATCTGATCAAGTAAAACCACAAACGGAACAAACAACCATGGCTGTAAACAAAAAGAACATAATGACCCGCTACTTCTTCGTCGTGCTGCTGATGTCGCTGATGGGAATAGCGGTGGTAGTCAAGGCCGGCTTCATCATGTTTGCCGAGCAAGGCTACTGGAAAGACGTGGCCGACCGCTTCGTACGCGAAGGCGTGCCCGTCAAGCCCAACCGCGGCAACATCCTCTCGGCCGACGGCAAGCTGATGGCCAGTTCCCTGCCCGAATACCGCATCTACATGGACTTCAAGGCCGGCGGACACCAGAAGGACACCATGCTGATGAACCACCTGACGGAAATCTGCGAAGGCCTGCACAAAATCTTCCCCGACCGGAGCGCCGCTCAGTTCAAGGCTCATCTGCTGAAGGGCCGCAAGAAGGGAAGCCGCAACTACCTGATCTACCCCAAACGAATCTCATACATCCAATACAAGGAAGCAAAACGCCTGCCAGTGTTCAATCTGAACAAGTACAAGGGAGGCTTCCACGAACTGGCCTACAACCAGCGTAAGAAGCCGTTCGGCTCACTGGCCGCACGTACGCTGGGCGACCTCTATGCCGACACGGCCCAAGGAGCCAAGAACGGCATCGAGCTGGCTTTCGACTCCCTGCTGAAGGGACGCGACGGCATCACCCACCGCCAGAAGGTGATGAACAAATACCTGAACATCGTGGACCGTCCGCCTGTGGACGGATGCGACATCATCACCACCATCGACGTGGACATGCAGGACATCTGCGAAAAGGCATTGGTAGACAAGCTGAAGGAACTGGAAGCCGTGTCGGGCGTAGCCATCCTGATGGACGTACCTACGGGCGACATCAAGGCTATCGTCAACATGACCCGTGGGCAGGACGGCAACTATTACGAGATGCGTAACCTGGCCATCAGCAACCTGCAGGAGCCCGGTTCCACCTTCAAGACAGCCTCCATCATGGTGGCACTGGAGGATGGAAAGATTACACCCGACTATACCGTCGACACGGGCAACGGCATCAAGATGATGTACGGACAGGCCATGCGCGACCATAACTGGTACAAGGGCGGCTACGGTGTCATCGACGTGAACCGCATCATGGAAGTGTCGTCCAACATCGGTGTGTCGAGCATCATCGACCAGTTCTACAAGGACGACCCGCAGAAGTTTGTGGACGGCTTGAAGCGTATGAGCATCGACCAGCCGCTGCATCTGCAGATACCTGGCGAAGGTATCCCAAATATCAAAGGGCCGAAAGAAAAGTATTTCGCCAAGACTACCCTGCCATGGATGAGTATCGGCTACGAAGTGCAGATACCGCCCATCAACATCCTGACCTTCTACAACGCCATTGCCAACAACGGCACCATGGTGCGGCCCCGTTTCGTGACCAAGGCCGTAAAGGACGGTGAGACGGTGGAAGAATATCCGGTCGAAGTCATCAATTCCAAGATTTGTTCGGACCATACCTTGGACCAGATACGCACCATCCTGCAGAACGTCGTCAGCCACGGATTGGCCAAACCGGCCGGCAGCAGCCAGTTCCACGTATCGGGAAAGACTGGTACGGCACAGATTTCGCAGGGGGCAGAAGGCTATAAAGGCGGCGTCCGCAACCACCTGGTCAGCTTCTGCGGATACTTCCCCTCGGAGCAACCACGATACAGTTGCATCGTTTCCATCCAGATCAACAAAGGCATCGCCTCGGGTGGTGGCATGGCAGGAAGCGTATTCGGCAAGATTGCGGAAAGAGTGTATGCCAAGAACCTGCACTTCGACCTGAGCAATGCCATAGACAGCACCACCAACGTCATTCCCTCCGTCAAGGCCGGCAACCTGAACGAAACGCTCCGCGTGCTGGAAGGTCTGAAGATCCCTGTACAGAAGGACTTCAAGCTGGCGGATGGCCGCACCACCTGGGGACATGCCCAGCAGTCGCCCAACGCCGTCATCCTGCAAACCGAAAGCGAGAAATCGGGACAGGTGCCCAACGTCATCGGGATGGGAGCCAAAGATGCAGTCTATCTGTTGGAAAGCAAGGGATTGCGCGTACAGGTTTATGGCATCGGCAAAGTGAAAAACCAGTCGATAGCCGGCGGAAGCAGGATAGTGAAAGGACAAACCATTAGTCTGCAACTGAAACAATAAGGAACAACGAATGAAAAGAGGAAGAAGCCCAACACGGGTTCCTCCTCCATAATCCATTATAACGATAGATATATGAAACTGAACGAATTGTTGAAAGCCATACAGCCGGTAAAAGTGACCGGCAGTACTGACATCGAGATAACTGGAGTAAACATCGACTCACGACTGGTGGAAACCGGTCACCTGTTCATGGCCATGCGTGGCACGCAGACCGACGGGCACGCCTACATTCCCGCCGCCATCGAAAGAGGAGCAGTAGCCATCCTCTGTGAGGAGATGCCGGAGCAAACCAATCCCGACGTAACCTACATACAGGTCAAGGACAGCGAAGATGCCGTAGGCAAGGTGGCAACCACCTTCTATGGCGACCCCACTTCCAAAATGGAACTGGTAGGCGTCACCGGCACCAATGGCAAGACAACCATCGCCACCTTATTATATAATGTGTTCCGCTACTTCGGCTACAAGGTAGGACTGATATCAACCGTATGCAACTACATCGATGACCAGCCGATACCGACCGAACATACTACGCCAGACCCCATCACCCTGAACCGTCTGTTGGGACAGATGGCCGATGCCGGATGCAAGTATGCCTTCATGGAAGTCAGCTCGCACTCCATCGCCCAGAAACGCATCAGCGGCCTGCGCTTTGCCGGTGGCATCTTTACCAACCTGACGCGCGACCACCTGGACTATCACAAGACGGTGGAAAACTACCTGAAGGCCAAGAAGAAATTCTTCGACGACATGCCTAAGGATGCTTTCAGCCTGACCAACCTGGACGACAAGAACGGACTGGTGATGACGCAGAACACCCGTTCGCACGTATACACTTACTCGCTCCGCAGCCTAAGTGACTTCAAAGGACGGGTACTGGAGTCACACTTCGAAGGCATGTTGCTCGAGTTCAACAACCACGAAGTAGCCGTCCAGTTCATCGGTCGCTTCAACGCATCCAACCTGCTGGCCGTATTCGGCGCCGCCGTCCTGTTGGGCAAGAAAGAAGAAGACGTATTGGTAGCACTGAGCACCCTACATCCGGTAGCCGGACGCTTCGATGCCGTTCGCTCGCCGGGCAAAGGATACACTGCCATCGTCGACTACGCCCATACGCCTGATGCGCTGGTCAACGTACTGAACGCCATTCACGGCGTACTGGAAGGCAAAGGAAAAGTCATCACTGTGGTAGGTGCCGGCGGTAACCGTGACAAAGGCAAGCGCCCCATGATGGCCAAGGAAGCCGCCCGCTTGAGCGCCCGTGTCATCATCACCAGCGACAACCCGCGCTTTGAAGAGCCGCAGGACATCATCAACGACATGCTGGCCGGACTCGACCAGAACGACCTGCAGAAAACCATCAGCATCGTAGACCGCCGCGAAGCCATCAAGACGGCCTGTCTGCTGGCACAGCCGGGCGATGTCGTGCTGGTAGCTGGCAAGGGACACGAAAACTATCAGGAAATCAAAGGAGTAAAACATCACTTCGACGACAAGGAAGAACTCTTGAAGATTATGAACTGAGCAACAACCATTCATTGTATATTGTAAACGATTCATTGCTATGTTATACTATTTGTTCCATTGGCTTGACCAGTATGACTTCCCGGGTGCGGGCATGTTCGGCTACACGTCGTTCCGCGCTTTGATGGCCATCATCCTGGCTCTGCTGATTTCCACAATCTGGGGTGACAAATTCATCCATCTGCTGAAACGGAAACAGATTACCGAAACCCAACGCGATGCCAGCATCGATCCGTTCGGAGTAAACAAGGTAGGCGTTCCCAGCATGGGAGGCATCATCATCATCTTTGCCACCCTCATTCCCTGTCTGCTGCTGGGCAAGCTGGGGAATATCTACATGATACTGATGCTCGTCACCACTGTGTGGCTGGGTTCGCTGGGCTTTGCCGACGACTACATCAAGATATTCAAGAAAGACAAGGAAGGTCTGCACGGCAAGTTCAAGATTATCGGACAGGTGGGACTGGGACTGATTGTAGGACTGACCCTCTACCTCAGCCCGCAGGTTGTCATCCGCGAGAACATCGAGGTGGAACAGCCCGACGGACAGATTGAAGTGGTACATGCCGCCAAGGAAATCAAGGCGACGCAAACGACCATCCCCTTCTTCAAAAGCAACAACCTGGACTATGCCGACATCATGGGCTTTCTGGGTGACCATGCACAGACGGCCGGATGGGTCTTGTTCGTCATCGTTACCATCTTCGTGGTTACGGCCGTGAGCAACGGTGCCAACCTGAACGACGGCATGGACGGCATGGCGGCAGGCAACTCAGCCATCATCGGACTGACGTTGGGCATCCTGGCCTATGTGTCGAGTCACATCGAGTATGCCGGCTACCTGAACATCATGTACATTCCAGGTTCTGAAGAGCTGGTTATCTTTGTCTGCGCCTTTATCGGTGCCCTCATCGGTTTCCTGTGGTACAACGCCTATCCGGCCCAAGTATTCATGGGCGATACGGGCAGCCTGACCATCGGAGGAATCATCGCCGTCTTTGCCATCATCATCCACAAGGAACTGCTGATACCGATCCTCTGCGGCATCTTCCTGGTAGAGAACCTGTCCGTCATCCTGCAACGGGTGTACTACAAGGCCGGCAAACGAAAAGGCGTCAAGCAGCGCCTGTTCAAACGGACCCCGATACACGACCACTTCCGCACAGGCATGAACCTGATTGAGCCGGGGTGCAAGGTCGTGTTCACCAAACCCGAACAGTTGTTCCACGAATCGAAGATTACCGTCCGCTTTTGGATTGTGACCATCATTCTGGCAGCCATTACCATTATAACATTGAAGATCAGATAACTTTAGATATGAACAGAATTGTAGTTTTAGGAGCCGGCGAAAGCGGCGCAGGTGCTGCCGTGCTGGCAAAAGTGAAAGGTTTCGACACTTTTGTTTCAGACATGGGTGCCATCAAGGACAAGTACAAAGAACTGTTGAACAAGTATGACATTCCCTGGGAAGAGGGAGGACATACGGAAGAAAAGATTCTGAATGCTGATGAAGTCATCAAGAGCCCTGGCATCCCCAACAATGCTCCCCTGGTACTGAAGCTGAAGGAACAAGGGACACCCATCATTTCCGAAATAGAATTTGCCGGACGCTATACAAAGGCCAAAATGATCTGTATCACCGGATCGAATGGTAAGACAACGACCACATCACTGATCTACCACATCTTCAAAAGCGCAGGCATGAACGTCGGACTGGCCGGCAACATCGGTAACAGCCTGGCTCTCCAGGTAGCCACCGAACAACACGACTATTACGTCATCGAACTGAGCAGCTTCCAGCTGGACAACATGTATAAGTTCCGTGCCAACATCGCCGTGCTAATGAACATCACGCCCGACCATCTGGACCGCTACGACTACTGCATGCAGAACTATGTAGACGCCAAGTTCCGTATCACCCAGAACCAGACTGAAGACGATGCGTTCATTTATTGGAACGATGACCCCATCATCCGACGTGAACTGGCCAAACACGGTTTGAAGGCTCACCTCTACCCCTTCTCTGCCGTCAAGGAAGACGGTGCTATCGCCTATGTGGAAGACGGTGAAGTGGAAATCAACACCCCCATCGCCTTCAACATGGAACAGGAAGAACTGGCTCTGCACGGCACACACAACCTGTACAACTCACTGGCCGCCGGCATTTCGGCCAACCTGGCCGGTGTGAAGAATGAAGACATCCGCAAGGCCTTGTCCGATTTCCAGGGAGTTCCCCACCGGCTGGAAAAGGTAGCTACCGTACGGGGCGTCCACTTCATCAACGATTCCAAGGCCACCAACGTCAACTCTTGCTGGTATGCCCTGCAAAGCATGACCACCAAAACCGTACTGATTCTGGGAGGCAAGGACAAGGGCAATGACTACAAAGAGATAGAGGAACTGGTACGAGAAAAATGCTCGGCATTGGTCTATCTGGGACTTCACAATGAAAAACTGCATGAGTTTTTCGATCGTCTGGGACTACCGGTAGCCGACGTACAGACAGGCATGAAGGATGCCGTAGACGCCGCTTTCCATCTGGCCAAGAAAGGAGAAACCGTTCTGCTGAGCCCCTGCTGTGCTTCGTTCGACCTGTTCAAGAGTTACGAAGACCGAGGCGACCAGTTCAAAGCCTGCGTACGGGCCTTATAAGGGAAGGACAGAAGCATACGGTCCTTCTAAAAAACGAAAAGTAGAACATCTAAATTCTGAATAAAGTGGATTTACTGAAAAGCATATTCAAAGGCGACAAGGTGATATGGATTATCTTCCTGGTACTCTGTCTCATCTCCATCACCGAGGTATTCTCCGCCGCTTCTACACTGACCTATAAAAGCGGCGACCACTGGGGCCCCATCACCCAGCATACCATCCTGCTGTCTATCGGAGCCTTGATTGTCGTGTTTGTACACAACATTCCCTACAAGTGGTTTCAGGCACTTCCCTATCCGTTGCTGCTGGTGTCCATTGTACTGCTGCTCTTCGTGATGGTTACAGGCTTCGTCACAGGCGACCGCATCAATGGTGCAGCCCGCTGGATGACCTTCATGGGAGTTCAGTTCCAACCGTCGGAACTGGCCAAGATGGGAGTGGTAATGGGAACAGCCGTCATCTTGTCACGAGGACAGGATGAAAACGGGGCCTCTCCCAAGGCATTCAAACGCATCATGATCATGACGTGCATCGTCTGCGGCCTCATCCTGCCTGAGAACTACTCAACCGGTGTGTTGCTTTTCAGTACCGTCTACCTGATGATGTTCATCGGACGTGTACAAGCCAAAAAGCTGCTGATGCTGGGAGGCGGATTGGTCGGACTGGTTGTACTGTTCGTATCCTTCCTGCTGGCTACCCCTAATGACACGCTGGAAAAGATTCCGATGGGACACCGCTTCACAACGGTCAAGGCACGTATCGTAGATTTCGCATACGCCAAGGAAGTACCGGCGGCCAAATTTGACATTGACGGCGATGCACAGGTAGCGCATGCCCGCATTGCTGTAGCCACCAGCCACGTCATTGGCAAGGGGCCGGGCAACTCCGTACAGCGCGATTTTCTGAGTCAGGCCTATTCGGATTTCATTTATGCCATCATCATTGAAGAACTGGGACTGATTGGCGGTATCGTCGTCGTCTTTCTTTATGTTTGTCTGCTGATACGCGTCGGGCGCATCGCCAAGAAGTGCGACCGGACGTTTCCCGCCTTTCTGGTGATAGGCATCGCCCTGCTACTGGTAACCCAAACTTTGTTCAACATGATGGTAGCCGTGGGACTGGCTCCCGTCACTGGACAACCGCTGCCGCTCATCAGCAAGGGAGGTACATCCACCTTCATCAACTGTGCCTACATCGGCATGATACTGAGCGTGAGCCGATATACCGCCCAGCTGGAGGAACAGCGCCTGCATGACGCACAAATCCCCATGCAGATAGAAACGGGCGACAAGACAACAACCGAACAGCCGTCTGCCGGTCAGGAAGCCGAAGAACCAACCTCCAAGCTTCTGAACAGTGACAGTGAATTCAAATAAGCACATATATAATAAGGTGAAAATATGAAGGAGAACAACAATCATAACCATCCGCGTATCATCATCAGCGGAGGCGGTACGGGAGGTCATATCTTCCCGGCCGTATCCATTGCCAACGCCATCCGTGAACTGTGCCCCGAAGCAGAAATCCTGTTTGTCGGTGCCGAAGGAAGGATGGAAATGCAACGCGTACCCGACGCCGGCTACCGCATCATCGGTCTGCCGGTAGCAGGCTTCGACCGACAACATCTGTGGAAAAACTTTGCTGTTATCATCAAACTGCTGCGCAGCCAATGGAAAGCCCGCAAAATCATCAAGGAATTCCGTCCGCAAGTAGCGGTAGGAGTAGGCGGATATGCCAGCGGCCCGACACTGAAGACAGCCGGTATGATGGGTATCCCCACCCTGATACAGGAACAGAACTCATATGCGGGAGTGACCAACAAGCTGCTGGCTCAAAAAGCTGACCGCATTTGCGTGGCCTACGAAGGAATGGAAAAGTTCTTCCCGGCCGAGAAGATTCTGCTGACGGGTAATCCCGTGAGACAAACCTTGCTCAACGACCCGATTACGCGTGAAGAAGCGGCCCATCTGTTCAGTCTCGACCCTAGCCGGAAGACCATCCTGATTCTGGGAGGCAGTTTGGGAGCCCGTACTATCAATCAGACATTGACAGCCGGACTGGCACAAATCAAAGCCCACCCCGAAGTACAGTTCATCTGGCAAACCGGCAAGATATACATCGAACAGGTGAAAGCCGCCATTACGGCATTTACAGGTGAAGCTGTCCGCAACACTCGTGTCAGCAGCCTGCCAAACCTGTATGTGACCGACTTTATCAAGAACATGAACAGTGCCTACACACTGGCCGACCTGGTCATCTCGCGGGCTGGCGCCGGATCCATTTCTGAGTTCTGCCTCCTGGGCAAGCCGGTCATTCTGGTCCCTTCGCCCAACGTTGCCGAAGACCATCAGACCAAAAACGCATTGGCACTGGTCAACAAGGATGCCGCCCTGTATATTAAAGACGCCGAGGCACAAGAGAAACTGCTTGACACGGCTCTGGCAACAGTAACCGACGATGAGCAACTGAAGCAGCTAAGCCAAAACATCAGCAAGCTTGCCCTACCCGACTCGGCCCGCATCATCGCACAGGAAGTGCTCAATCTGATAAAAGAGAAAGATAAGTAATCACCCATCAACGAGTATTTAAGAAAATGAATATAGAAACTATACAATCCGTTTATTTCGTCGGTGCCGGAGGGATCGGCATGAGCGCCCTGATACGCTACTTCCTGTCGAAAGGAAAGCGGGTAGCAGGATACGACCGAACGCCCAGCGAACTGACTGCCAGACTGATAGCTGAAGGGGCTGCCATCCACTATGAAGAAGATGTCAACTTGATACCGGACTGGTGCAAGGACAAAGCCACAACACTGGTCGTATATACTCCTGCCATCCCTCACGAGCATGCCGAACTGAACTACTTCCGTACCCAGGGTTTTGAAATCCACAAGCGCGCCCAGGTACTGGGCATCATTACCCGCAGCAGCAAGGCACTCTGCGTAGCCGGCACACATGGTAAGACCACCACCAGCACCATGGCGGCCCATCTGCTGCATCAGTCGTCCATAGGATGTACCGCCTTCCTGGGAGGTATCTCAAAAAATTATGGAACCAACCTGCTCCTGTCACAGGATAGCCCGTACACAGTTATCGAAGCCGACGAGTTCGACCGCTCTTTCCATTGGCTCTCACCGTACATGAGCGTCATCACAGCTACCGACCCCGACCATCTGGACATCTATGGTACCCGTGAAGCCTACCTGGAAAGTTTCCGCCACTACACCACGCTCATCCAGCCGGGCGGGGCACTGATCATACACGAAGGACTGGCTCTACAGCCCGATGTACAGCCGGGCGTAAGGACTTATACCTACAACCGCGAAAGTGGAGACTTCCATGCCGAGAATATCCGAATCGGAGGCGGTGAAATCTTTCTGGACTTCGTAGCCCCCGACACACGCATCAACGACATTCAGTTGGGCGTGCCCATCAGCATCAACATCGAAAACGGGGTGGCAGCCATGGCTTTGGCCCATCTGAACGGCGTTACGGATGAAGAGATCAAACGCGGCATGGCCAGCTTCCAGGGAGTGGACCGACGCTTCGACTTCAAACTGAAGACTGACCGCATCGTCTTCCTCAGCGACTACGCCCATCACCCGGCCGAAATTGCCCAAAGCGTGAAGTCTATCCGCGAGCTGTATCGGGACAAGAAGATCACCGCTATCTTCCAGCCGCACCTGTACACCCGCACACGCGATTTCTATCACGAGTTCGCCGACAGCCTCTCGCTTCTCGACGAGGTGATACTGACCGACATCTATCCGGCACGTGAGCAACCGATACCCGGTGTCAGCAGCCGGCTCATCTACGACAATCTGCGTCCGGGCATCGAGAAATGTATGTGCCGGAAGGAAGACATCCTGAATCTGCTTGAACACAAGGATATCGAGGTACTGATTGTATTGGGTGCCGGCGACCTGGACAACTACGTGCCCGAGATTACCCGCCTGCTGGAAAAGCGATGCTGAACGCATCGGCAAACAATCACATAGAATTCGGAAACAACCCAAAGATATGATAAGAAGAATATTACTGACCATCGTCCTACTACTTGCCACAGCCTACCTGATTGTGGCTGTCACCGCCTTCAACCGGAAGCCGGCAGACGCAACATGTACCGACATCGAACTGGTTATCAAGGACACGGTGTACGCCGGATTCATCACAAAAAAGGAAGTGCTTTCCATGCTTCGGAAGCAAAAGCTCAATCCCGTCGGCAAGAATCTGAAGGACATCCGCACCAAGGAAATGGAGGAAGCCTTGTCCACACACCCGCTTATCGACCGTGTGGAATGCTACAAAACCCCCAGCCACAAGATATGTGTCGAGGTCAGCCAGCGTATCCCCATTCTGCGGGTCATGAACAACCGAGGTGAAAACTATTTTCTGGACAACAAAGGAACCGTCATGCCACCCGATGCCAAATGCGTGGCCCATGTACCGCTGGCCACCGGATACATAGAAAAATCCTTTGCCGTGAAGGATTTATATAAGTTTGGTGTATTTTTGCAGAAGAATCCTTTCTGGGACGCACAGATCGAGCAAATCTATGTCCTCTCGGACCAGAATGTAGAACTGGTACCTCGCGTAGGCGACCATCTCATCTACCTCGGCCGGCTGAAAGACTACGACCAGAAATTGGCACGGCTGAAGGAATTCTATCAGAAAGCCCTCAACAAGGTGGGATGGAACAAGTATTCGCGCATCAACGTAGAGTTTGACAACCAAATCATCTGTACCCGAAGAGACTGACGGAAAGTATTTTGAACAACAAGAAACAATTTACAAAACAACAAAGATATGGCAACAACAGATTTCATCGCCGCTATCGAGCTCAGTTCCTCCAAAATCTCCGGCATTGCCGGCCGCAGGAACAGTGACGGAAGCATACAGGTACTGGCATACGCCACCGAAGAAGCTGCCTCCTTTATCCGCAAAGGGTGCATCTACAACATCGGCAAAGCAGCACAGGCCCTGACTTCCATCATCAACAAGCTGGAAGACCAGCTCAAGAACTCCATCGCCAAAGTATATGTAGGCATCGGCGGACAGTCCTTACGTACGGTCAAGAACGTCGTCAGCCGTACACCCGAAGAAGAAGTCATCTCGCAGGAACTCATTGACAGCCTCTGCGACGAAAACCTGAACTTCCCCATCGTGGACATGAACATCCTGGACGTGGCGCCGCAAGAGTACAAGATAGACAACAATCTGTATGCCGAACCGGTAGGCGTTACGGGTAAATTCATTACAGGTCAGTTTCTGAACATCATGGCCCGCACTTCTCTCAAGAAGAACCTCGAGCTCAGTTTTGAACAGGCTAAAGTTGAAATTGCCGACCTGCTCATCGCACCGACAGCCCTGGCGCAGGCCGTACTGACCGAAAACGAATTGCGTTCGGGCTGCGCCCTTATCGACTTCGGTGCCGACACCACGACCGTAATGGTGTACAAGAACAACATGCTCCGTTACCTCAGCGTCCTTCCCTTGGGCGGCAACAACATCACCCGCGACATAGCCACCCTGCAAATGGAGGAAGAAGAAGCCGAGAAGCTGAAGCTGCAATACGGCGATGCCCTCTACAAGGAAGACGAAGATGCCGAAGCACCTGCCGCCTGTACGACTGAGGACGGTCGCAGCATCCTGCTGGGCGAATTGAACAACATCGTAGGTGCCCGTACCGAAGAGATTTTGGCCAACGTATGGAACCAGATTCAACTATCGGGCTACGAAGACAAGCTGCTGGCCGGACTGGTCATCACGGGAGGAGCCTCCCAACTGAGAAATATGGAAGGAGCCCTGCTCCAAATCAGCAAACTGAAGAAAATCAGAACGGCTTCCTTCGTACAGGAAACCATCCGCGGTTTCAACGAGCAGATTAAGAAGGATGGTACCCAAAACACACTGCTGTCCCTGCTCATCGCCGGCAAGGACAACTGCTGCCTGCAGGAGGAGCCGCAACCCATACAACCCAAACCCAGCAAACCGGCTGACATCTTCAAGGACGACGAGGCTCTGAAAGCCCAAGAAGAAGAAAACCGCCGCAAGCGCGAAGAAGAGGAAAAGAGAAAGAAAGAGGAAGAGAAGCGCAAGAAGGAAGAAGAAAGACGGAAAAAGGAACAAGCAAAAAAGAACAAGCCCAGTTGGTTCAAATCCAAGATAGATACACTGACCAAGGAATTGTTCGATGATGACAAAATGTAATAACTAAAAGCAAGATATATTATGGATGATATCATCAAAGATTTCGGTTTCGCAACCGATTCTCCCAAGATAATCAAAGTCATCGGTGTAGGCGGCGGAGGAGGCAATGCCGTGAACCACATGTATCGCGAAGGCATACACGACGTAGCCTTCGTGGTGTGCAACACCGACCGCAAGGCGCTCGAAGAGTCACCCGTCCCCGTCAAGCTCCAGCTGGGACACGAAGGACTGGGAGCCGGCAACCGCCCGAACAAGGCCAAGGAAGCCACTGAAGAAAGCATCGAGGAAGTGAAGGACATGCTGAACGACGGCACGAAAATGGTGTTCATCACCGCCGGTATGGGTGGCGGCACGGGTACCGGAGCGGCGCCGACCATCGCCCGCATTGCCAAGGAGATGGATATTCTCACCGTAGGCATCGTTACCATTCCCTTCCGCTGGGAAGGCGACAAGAAGATAGACCAGGCCCTGGACGGTGTGGAAGAAATCAGCCGCCACGTGGATGCCCTGCTCGTCATCAACAATGAAAAGTTGGGCGAAATCTATTCGGACCTCTCTGTCACCAGCGCCTTTGCCAAAGCCAACGATACCTTGCTGATTGCCGCCAAGAGCATCGCCGAAATCATCACCATGCGAGGCATCATCAACCTCGACTTCAACGACGTGAAGACCGTCATGAAAGACGGCGGCGTGGCCATCATGAGTACCGGCTACGGCGAAGGGGAAAACCGCGTAAGCGAAGCCATCAAGAACGCCCAGCACTCCCCCCTGCTCAACAACAACGACATCTTCAACTCAAAAAAGGTCCTGCTCAACATTTCCTATAGCCCCGACCACGAGCTGATGATGAGCGAGATGGACGAAATCAAGGACTTCATGAACCGCTTCAACCGTGACTTTGAAACAAAGTTCGGCATGGTGGAGGACAAGGAGCTGGGAGAACGCGTGAAGATTACACTTCTCGCCACAGGTTTCGGCATCCAGGATATCCACATGCAGGAGATGGACGCCCGCCTCAGCCAGCGCAGCGCCGAGGAACAGCAACGCCTGGCCGAACAGGAAGAAGAAGAAGAACAGCGCCGTACACGTCGCGAAACCTATTATGGGAAGGATGCCAACCAGCGTACACAACGAACACGCCGCCGCCACATCTACCTCTTCAGCCCCGAAGATCTGGATAATGCCGACGTAGTGGCCATGGTCGAGAACTCGCCCACTTACCTGCGCGATAAGGCCACGCTGAACGCCATCAAGGCCAAGGCCGAAGAACAAAGCCAGCAGGCCGCCCAAGAAGCCGGAGGCACCGAAGACGGAGGTATATCATCAGTTTCGTATAACCTCCGTGCAACCTGTCCCGATAACGTATCTGGACGCCCGTCCGGCACAAGGTAAACCCATTGCAAAGCTTGTGCAGTCTTTCTGTTTCCCTTTTGCAGTTCTTCTGCAAAGCTTGTGCAGAAACTCTGCAAAGCTTGTGCAAGACTACAGCAAACCCTTTGCAGCGGCCGGACAAAGTCAGAAAACGACAAGGATGACGTTTGCCAACTCTGAGTTCAATCACTTTAATACATACATTGACGATGGATTTATTTGAGAAAGTCAGCGAAGACATTAAAACCGCAATGAAGGCCAAAGACAAAGTGGCCCTCGACACCTTGAGAAATATCAAGAAAGTGTTCCTCGAAGCCAAAACCGCTCCGGGAGCCAACGATACCTTGACCGACGATGCCGCCCTGAAAATCATTCAGAAACTGGTGAAACAAGGCAAAGACTCCGCCGAAATCTACCTCCAGCAGGGACGTCAGGATCTGGCCGACGGCGAGCTGGCACAGGTAAAGGTCATGGAAACCTACCTGCCCCAACAGATGAGCGCCGAAGAACTGGAAGCTGCCCTGAAGGAAATCATTGCCGAAGTGGGCGCCACCAGCGGCAAGGACATGGGCAAGGTAATGGGAGTGGCCAGCAAGAAACTGGCCGGACGTGCCGAAGGCCGTACCATCTCTGCCAAAGTAAAGGAACTGCTTGGATAACGAATCCCTGCAAAGCATACCCGAAAGACTGTATCCCGACCGGCAACACGGCGGATGCAGTCTTTTTTGTTTCTCCGCTGTCTGCCAATCAGTTATACTCATCTCCGACAGAACGGCCATAGACAGGCCTCCCCCTACGCCCGACATTCCCTTCCGGCAGGCATACAGCAGGAGAAAATCTTCGGACGGAACGACGTTTTCTTGAAATATAATCTTATCTTTGCGAAAACTATATTTTGTTTCGATTATGAGCACAATCTTACAACTGGCTCCACAGAATGTGTGGAAGCATTTCTATTCACTGACCCGCATTCCCCGTCCGTCGGGTCATGTAGAACAAGTGACCGAATTTCTGGTGAATTTCGGCAAGGAATTGGGACTGGAATCATTTACCGACGAAGTGGGCAACGTCATCATCCGCAAGCCTGCCACACCAGGAATGGAAAACCGCCGCGGAGTCATCCTGCAGGCCCACATGGACATGGTACCGCAGAAGAACAACGATACGGTTCACGACTTCACCAAAGACCCCATCGAGACATGGGTAGACGGCGAATGGGTGAAAGCCAAAGGCACGACACTGGGAGCCGACGACGGTCTGGGTGTTGCCGCAGCCATGGCCGTACTCGAAGCCAAAGACTTGAAACACGGTCCGCTGGAAGTGCTCATCACGAAAGATGAAGAAACCGGCATGTACGGTGCTTTCGGCCTCAAGGAAGGCACACTGAAAGGCGACATCCTGCTGAACCTCGACTCAGAGCAGGAAGGCGAACTCTACATCGGCTGCGCAGGAGGCATTGACATCACCGCTTCCCTGGAATACAAGGAAGAAGCCCCCGCCGACGGCTTTGTAGCCCGCAAGCTGACGCTGAAGGGACTCCGTGGAGGCCATTCGGGACTGGAGATCAACGAAGGACGCGGCAATGCCAACAAGTTGCTGGCACGTGTCGTACACGACCTGCTGGTGGAATTCGACTGCCAACTGGCCAGCTTCGAAGGTGGCAACATGCGCAATGCTATTCCCCGTGAAGCACACTCCATACTTCTCTTCAACCCCGATGACATGGAAGGTTTGGACGACTACATCAAAGAATATGAGGCACAGATCAATTCCGAGTACGAAACCATCGAAAGCAATGTCAGCCTGAAGATGGAAGAAGTGGAAGTACCCGCCACCGTGGTTCCCGAAGAAATCCAGGACAACATGATCAACGTCCTGATGGCCTGCCAGGACGGCGTGATGCGCATGATACCGACCGTCCCCGACACGGTTGAGACTTCCTCCAATCTGGCCATCGTCATCATCGCCAGCGGAAAAGCCGAAGTCCGCATCCTGGCCCGCAGTTCGTGCGACACGATGAAAGACTTCCTGGCCGACAGCCTGGCCGCCTGCTTCTCCATGGCAGGAATGAAGGTGGAGTTCAGCGGTGCCTATTCCGGCTGGCAGCCCAATGTCAATTCTCCCATCCTGCAAGCCATGAAGGCATCCTACAAAGAACAGTTTGGCACGGAACCTGCCGTGAAAGTAATCCATGCAGGATTGGAGTGCGGCATTATCGGTGCCACCTACAAGAACCTCGACATGATTTCATTCGGTCCAACGCTCCGTTCGCCCCACTCCCCCGACGAACGTGCCTACATTCCATCAGTGACCCGATTCTATGATTTTCTGGTAGCTACGCTGGAGAAAACACCCGTCAAGTGAGAAGAAAGTGACAGGTAAGCCGCATGGCATCGGCCATGTACGACAGCCCTGGCTTAATAATATAATAAGGTATAAGAGCTGCACCCTCGGGTGCGGCTCTTTCTTTTTCTGCCACTTTGACAGTTGACAGATAGGACAAACCATCAGGCAGGTCGTTTTGGCAGGATTTGGATGTATAAACTTCGGACGAATTGATACAGGTCAAGAAATATGTTGTATAACATGTTTTTCTACCTCAAAACGCTTGTCATTTCCATAAAAGGCACTACTTTTGTGTTGTAAAACATGAAATCAATAAGATTTCGGTAAGTTTTCAATAGGATAACAAGATTGATTTAGGAGGATAACAAAATGAAAATGTTAAAGAAAATTTTTAAGAACGTCAGCAATGCCGACAAGAACATTTGGGGTTATGTAATGCTCTAAGCATTCATAAATCCCCATTTGAAAGTGAGAATTGAATCGTTGTTTTCAGGTAACCTAAAAAAGAAAGGGAATTAATTATGAAAAAGCTGTTTGCATATTTGATAAATGCTTTGGCCATCATGGGCGAAAGCGAAATGCACTCCCTGGGATATGGAAGTGAAAGATAACAAAGAATTCAGTTTCTAAGAGAGAGAGAGAAACAAATAGAGTACATTCATTTTATAAAGCGAAAGATAAGAAGGAGATGCGTCCACGTGATGCATCTCCTTTTTTTTATACGCCATTACTGAATTGTTTTATACTTTTTCAGTTAAAACATTCGTTTTTTTAAACCTTTATTGCTTACTTTGCTCTAATGGTATATGCTCGGACACTCCAAACGATACCAATCGGTCCGAGCCAAGTAAAAACGTTAAAAACCAAATGACTATGAAACGATTGGCTCACATGGGATGGTTGCTTGTCATCGGCCTCTGCCTGACGGGGGGCATGCAAGCACAAACGTACGAAAAGCTGTGGAAGCAAGTGAAGCAGGCACAAGAAAAAAGCCTGCCGCAAACCGTTGTGAAACTGACGGACGATATCTATCGGAAGGCACTGGCAGAAAAGAACTCACCCCAGCTGCTGAAGGCCTATCTCTGCCGGACAGCATTTCAAGAACGTCTGACGCCGGACAGCCTCTATACACGACTGAACGAGATGGAGCAATGGGTTGCCACAGAAGCCGATGAAACGGACCGCGCCATCCTGCATTCCCTGCTGGCAAGCGAGTACGCGGAGTATTGGCAGAGCAACCGACGCGCCATAGCCGCACGGACAGACTTGGTTACAGACAACCAGCCTGCCGATATCCGCGAGTGGACGGCCCGCCAGTTCGTCGAGCAGACAGACCGGCACAGCCTGGCTTCAACGGCCAACGTGGATCTGCTTCTCAAGACATCGACCGATGCATACGTGCCCTTTGTGGAACAAGGCGAGCAGAGTGCCTATTACAGCCACGACCTTTACCATCTGCTGGCACGAAGGGCCATCAGCACCTTGCAATCCATGTCTGGTGCCGGAGCAGACTCATTGATCGATGCACGCATCGAAAGCCTTTATCGGCAAACCATGCAAACATATGCCGCCCGCCCCGACGGAGCGGATGCCTGCCTGCTGACCACACTCGACTATTGGGAGTGGAAGAATGGAAGTACCTCGCAGGATGAGGCTGCCTATCTGCAAGCCCTCGACGACCTGATGACTCGCTACACCGACCGCCCCTTGTGTGCCGAAGTCTATCTGCGCAAGGCGCAATGGATGAGCCGTGGAGGCGAAGGACGCAGTGTGGGCGAAGCCATCCGCCTGTGCGACGAAGCCATCCGCCGCTATACCTCCTATACACGCATCGGGCAGGTGAAGCAGCTTCGTGCCGAACTCCTGCGGCCACAACTGGCTATTTCCGCCGAAGGCATCGGCTATCCTGGCGATACCTTGGATTTACGCGTGCGCTATCGTACGATGGAGGCACCTGTCACATTGAATATCTATGCCACGAACCTGAACAGCTATTCTAACCGCTATGATTGCGATAACGACAAGACTTTCCGTAGTTGGTCGCCCCGCCGCATCTATAGTCGGCAACTCACCCTGACTCCTCTGCCTGCCGAACATAAGTCGGAGGCTGATCTTCCTTATCTGGAAAGCATCACAAATATGCCCATGCCTGTACCTCAGGAGCCGGGTGTCTATGTCGTGGAAATCATGCCTCAAGGCAAGAACGGACGCAAAAGCCGTTGCCTATTGCCCGTGAGCCGCCTGCGGGCCCTGACACTCGACCTGGGCGGCGGACAAATGGAAATCACCACACTCGACGGCCAAAGCGGCCATGCCGAAGCGGACGTCCGCGTCTGCTTCTATTCATCGAACGATGAAGAGAGCCGCCGCCTGTTGAAGGAAGTTGTAACCGACGGCCAAGGAAAAGCAGTCGTTATGCTCGACCCATATACGTATAATACCTGCTATACCCTCAGCAAGGGAGCAGATACGGCACTTCCCGCTACAAACATTTACTTGAGCCGCTCGTCACAACCATCAACGAATACGCACTATGACCTTTCACTCCTCACCGACCGAAGCATCTACCGCCCTGGTCAGACCGTTTACTTGAAAGGTGTTGTCTATCATAAAGGGAAAAACAGTGCCCAAGTGGTAGAAGGTGAATGGGTAAACTTGGAGTTACTCGATGCCAACCTCAAACAGATAGCCACCCGACGCGTGCAAACCAACGAATTCGGCTCCTTTACCGCCGACTTCACCTTGCCTTCCGCCTGCCTGAACGGCCAGTTCATGGTGCGTGTTCAGGAAAAGCAGATATCGGGAGCCGCCCGCTTCCAGGTGGAAGAATACAAGCGCCCGACGTTCGAAATCACCTTCCAGCCCGTCACCGTTCCCTATTGTCTGGGCGAGACGGTGACTCTGCGTGGCGAAGTGAAGGCTTTCAGCGGGGCTTCTGTTCAGGAGATGCCGCTGGCCTGGAGCCTGAAACGCTACGACCGCCTGCGCGGCTATCTGAACACGGACAAGACGCTGAAGGCCGACACGATACGCCTTGACGCGCAAGGCCGATTTGCCATCGACATCCAGCTGGAAGGAGAATCTGGAAAAACCCTCCAGCCGTGGCAGAGCTACACATTCGAAGTGGAAGCAGCCGTTACCGACGAGGCAGGCGAAACACAAACTGCCTCCTACACCCTTTCGGCTGGCTCGCAGGCATTCAACCTGAGCCTATCCATTCCCACGCAAGTGTGCAAGGAAGACACGACCCAATGGATGATTCATGCCTCCAATCCCCAAATGTCTCCGCTCACGCTGACTGCCGACTGGCGCATCGACCCTGAGACGCAAGAAGGTGAACTGGTGACCAAGGACGGTAAGCCGACCTTAAACGGAGGATGTATCACTGGCACGAACAATCCCTCGCTCATGTGGCAGGGAGTACCTTCAGGCCGTTATCGCCTGACGGCATCGGCTATCGACTCGTTGGGCCATCGGGTGGAGAGCACCGCTTCGTTCGTTCTCTTCTCGACAGAAGACCGACGCCCGCCTGTCCACTCCCCCCTCTTCTTCCACGAACGGAAGATGGAGGTGGCTGCTGGCGAAGAGGCCTCCTTCTGCCTGGGAACTTCGTTCAAGGATGCCTGGGTGTGGATGGATGTCTTTACAGGTGGGAAACGTGTGGAGAGCCGCCTGTTGCAACTCTCCGATACCCTGATGTGCGTCGAGATGCCTTACCTGGAAAGTTATGACGAAAGCGTCACCCTCCTGTTCAATATGCTGAAGGGAGGCGAGCTGTATAGCCGGACCGCCTTCTTGAAGCGCACCCAGCCCAATCGCACCCTGCAAATGAAGTGGGAAGTCTTCCGCGACCGCCTGCGCCCCGGTCAGGAAGAGGAATGGCGGCTCGTGGTGACTACGCCCGAAGGCTTGCCCGCTTCGGCCGAGATGCTGGCGTTGATGTACGACGCTTCGCTCGACAAGCTTTATCCCAACCGTCAGTCGTGGGGCGTCTTCTTCACTCCGCAGCTCGATTGGCGCAACGTGCGTCTGAATACAGCCAGCCGCCTCTACCTGTCGCCCTACTTCACGATACCCGACTGGAAGATACCCGGCTGGTCGTTCGACTGCTTCTGTTCGCCGTGGCTGATACCCCAGGTCATAGAGATACGCGATGATGCCCTCGTCGTAGGATACGGCTCCAGCCGGACGCCTACTTTGGTAAGAGGAACCGTCCTGCAGAAGTCGGCCTCCAACGCCCTCTTCAATATGAAGGAAGAAGCTGGCCTTGCCGTGGAAGTCTCCTACGTACCTCCTACGGCGGACGATGTCTTGTTTGAAGAAGAAGTGGTGAATACCGCCGAAACCCTCCAGCCCGATGCCGACCTCCGCACCAACTTTGCCGAAACAGCCTTCTTCTATCCCCAGCTCCGCACCAACGAACGGGGCGAAGTAGTTGTAGCCTTCACCCTGCCGCAAAGCCTGACCCGATGGAACTTCCGCGGCTATACCCACACGAAGGACATGCAGACAGGCCTGCTCGAAGCATCGGTTGTCAGCGCCAAGGAATTCATGCTGCGCCCCAACCTGCCACGCTTCTTCCGCATGGGCGACCAGGCACAGGTGGCCACCACGGTGAGCAACCTGACCGAGGGCACGATAAAAGGGCGTGTGACATTACAATTGTTCGACCCCACAACCGAAAAAGTCATCCTGACCCGCCGCGAAAAGTTTGAAGCGGAAGCCGGCCGCAACGCCGCCGTCAGCTTCGCCTTCGATGTGGACGACCGCTATCCCCTGCTGGGCGTACGCCTCACGGCCGATGGAGGCAACTTCAGCGACGGCGAGCAGCATGTCCTCCCCGTGCTCAGCAATCAGGAATATGTGACGGAAACCTTGACCTTCGACCTGAAGGGTAACGATGCCTGCACGCTCCACCTCGATACGTTGTTCAACCGCAACAGCTCCACCGCCACCCAACGGCGCCTGACTGTCGAGATGACGGGCAACCCTGCCTGGATGGCCATACAGGCCCTACCTTCCTTGACGCAACCCGACGGCAAGAATGCCATCTCGTGGGCCGTAGCCTATTATGCCAACACCTTGGCCGCCGCCATTGCCCAGTCGCAACCCCGCATCCGCGAAGTCATCGAGGCTTGGCAAGCCAGCGGGCAGAGCAAGGAAACTTTCCTCAGCCGTCTGGAGCAAAATGAGGATATAAAAAATATGTTGTTGAGCGAAACGCCCTGGCTGGCCGAAGCCACTTCGGACACAGAGCGCATGCAACGTCTCGTACAGCTGTTCGACGCCAACCGCCAACGCAACCTCACCCTCTCGGCTCTTATCCGCCTGAAGGAATTGCAAGGCGAAGACGGTGCCTGGAGCTGGTACAAAGGCATGGGCAGCAGTCGCGACATCACCACCTACATCGCCACCCTGCTTGTGCGCCTGCCCCTGCTGACAGGCAGCCCGCTCGACGCCGATGCCTCGGCGATGAAGCAATGTGCTTTTGCCTACCTGCATCAGGAAGCCCTCAAGGAGTACAAACGCCTGCGTGAAGCCGAGCGCAAGGGCACGCAGATAACCGCCCTTTCGCCTGACGCTTTCGACTACCTCTACCTGCTGGCCTTGGATGCCGACGCGATGAAGCAGGCAGACAAGGAGGTACACAACTACTTCCTCTCGCTTCTGCCCCGCCAGCTGACGACGGCCTCCATACAACGCAAAGCGCAAGCCGCCGTCATCCTGCAAGCCGCTGGACGCCAGGCCGATGCCGAAGCGTTCGAAGCCTCGCTCAAGGAGCACCTTGTGCAGGAAAAGACGATGGGCGCTCACTTCGCCTTCAACGACGGTTATTATAGCTGGGGCATGATGCCCGTCACCACCCACGTGGCCGCCATGGAAGCCCTGTCGCGCTTCGAAGGCAACGCTACTATTATGGAAGAGATGAAACGCTGGTTGCTGAAGCAGAAGCAGACGACCCAATGGAATACGCCCGTCGCCTCGGCAGACGCCATCTATGCCCTCTTGTGCAACGGTCGCAACTGGCTGGCCGACCGTGGCGACATCACCCTCACCTTGGGTCGCGAACGCCTCCGCACTACCGACGCCTCCGCCCGTCCGTTGCAGGGCTTGGGATACATCAAGGAAACCTACGAAGAAGGCAGCGCCGCCCTCAAAGCCCGCACCCTCGAAGTGGAAAAGCACGACGAAGGCATGGCTTGGGGAGCCGTCTATGCCCAGTATCTTTCGCCCGTGGCCGATGTCCGAGCACAAAGCACTGGTTTGTCCATCGAAAAGCAATGCTTTGTCGAGCGTAAAACAGCCTTTGGCCGTTCGGAACTCCATCCGCTGGAAAAGGGAGGCGGCCTTCGCGTGGGCGACAAGCTGGTCATCCGCCTTGTGCTCCGCCTCGACCGCGCCATGGATTATGTCCAGCTGAAGGACAGCCGTGCCGCCTGCCTCGAACCGACCGCCACGCTCTCGGGCTACCGTTGGACGGGAGGATTCGGCTATTATGCTGAGACGAAGGATGCTTCAACCCGTTTCTTCTTCGACCACCTGGGCAAGGGAACTTATGTATTGGAGTACAGCTGCCGCGCATCGCAGGCAGGTACTTACCAGCCGGGGCTTGCCACCGTCCAATGTGCCTACGCCCCCGAAATGGCCGCCCATTCGGCGGCTGGCGAGGCCTTGCAGGTAGCTGATTGAGAACTGACGTCAGTCGAAAAGCTCCTTCAGCACCTCGAGCGACTTCAGTTCGGGAAAGTCGGGCAGATGCAGACGGTAATACTGCTCAATGACGGCCAGGCAGCGCATGCGCTCGGCACGGTTCATCGCAAACAGATGCATCGTGTCGTAGTTCATGCGCATCAGGGTTGTCAGTCGCTCCGCTTCGGCAGGACCTATATAATAGGAATGCCCCGACGGACGCAGGGGAGTGAAGCAGGCATTCAGCAGGTCGAAGTAACATCCCGACGAGTACCCCTCCAGATTGGGATAAAGTCCCAAGAAGCGTGACAGGCGCATGAGGAACACGAGATGGAAATTGGCAAACCCCGTACGGCACTCATCCAACCACACGATGGAGTGCCTCAAGTAGGAAAACAGCGACTGGTTGTCCGACTCGACACGCACCGCCCTGCACAAAAACTCCGAAAGGAACAGGGCAATGGCCGACTTATAGGGGTCGTAGGGCAAGGTCGTGAACGGATGCCACGACTTGGCCTCCTTGATCCGATAGATGGAAGTGTTCGGCCGGAAGTCCGCCTCCAGTTCCACCAAAGCCAAAGGCTGAAACAGGACAGGCTTGACAGCCGCCTTGCGCGAACGGGGCACCGGCACCAGGAACGATGCCCGCCCCGCCACGTCCGTATAGACGTCGGCTATCCACGACGTATCCTTGTATTTCACCGTCCGAAGCACGATGCCCTGCGTTTTCTGCCACATACCAGTTCTTTTTATCCAGTGACAAAGCTACAAAAAAAGAACAGAAGTACCTACGCCCGCGCCTCCTACAATAAAAAAAGGTTCGTCCGGCAGAAAAAATATCAAGCAAACAAATACTTGTATTTCAACTAAATACAAAGCACAACAGACAAAAAGAAGAAGGATGGAAGCAAAAAAAATATCAAGAACATTTTGTCAGTTCAAAAATAGTTCCTACCTTTGCATCCGCAAACGAAAGGAAATGCGCTTGCAAAAGCGGAAACGCTTGCCAAAGGATGGCCCGTTCGTCTATCGGTTAGGACGCAAGATTTTCATTCTTGAAAGGGGGGTTCGATTCCCCCACGGGCTACAATTAAAAAGATAAACGAATTTATAAAAGATTAGTCGAGATGGCAAATCATAAATCATCACTGAAAAGAATCAGACAAGAAGAGAAGAGAAGACTTCACAACAGATATTATGGCAAGACCATGAGAAATGCTGTTCGTAAGCTTCGTGCTACTACAGACAAGGCTGCAGCTGTTGCTATGTATCCTGGTTTGGTTAAGCTGTTGGACAAGTTGGCAAAGACCAATATCATCCACAAGAACAAGGCTAACAACTTGAAATCAAAGTTGGCTTTGCACATCAACAAGCTCGCTTAAGAGAATTATACTTAAAACAGCATAAGGAAAAGAAGGCTGGATTCATTTTGAATCCGGCCTTTCTCGTTTGTACCTGTCCTTACTTTCCCCATCCAATAAAAAAGCTGCACCGACGCAAAAAACTCACACGCCGGCACGGCATAATCCAAAGATTTTCACTATTTTTGCTCTGTTATTACAATAAGGACCATTTTATGACAGAAGAAGAAAAAATAAACGGTGAAAACAATTATTCGGCCAGCAACATCCAAGTGCTGGAAGGACTGGAAGCGGTGAGAAAACGCCCCGCCATGTACATCGGCGACATCAGCGAAAACGGTTTGCACCACCTGGTATACGAAGTGGTGGACAACGCCATCGACGAAGCCATGGCCGGCTACTGCGACCACATCGAAGTGACCATCAACGAAGACAATTCCATTACCGTACAAGATAACGGCCGCGGTATCCCCGTGGACTTCCACGCCAAGGAAAAGAAATCGGCCCTGGAAGTCGTCATGACCGTGCTCCATGCCGGAGGTAAGTTCGACAAAGGTTCCTATAAGGTGTCGGGCGGTCTGCACGGCGTAGGTGTATCGTGCGTCAACGCCCTGTCTACGCACATGACGACGCAGGTATTCCGCAACGGAAAAATCTACCAGCAGGAGTATGAATGCGGCAAGCCGCTCTACGACGTCAAGGAAGTGGGCACCTGCGATCCGGGCTTCACCGGCACCAAGCAGACCTTCTGGCCGGACGGAAGCATCTTCACCACCACCGAATACAAGTACAGCACGCTGCAGGCCCGCCTGCGCGAACTGGCCTATCTGAACGCCGGCATCCGCATCACGCTGACCGACCGCCGCCAGAAAGAAGAAAACGGCGAGTTCGTGAAGGAAGTATTCCACTCCGAAGAAGGCGTCAAAGAGTTTGTCCGCTACCTGAACAGCAACAACACGCCGCTCTTCGACGACGTCATCTACCTGAACACCGAAAAGGCCGGCGTACCCATTGAGTGCGCCATCATGTATAACACGGGCTATCGCGAGAACCTACATTCCTACGTGAACAACATCAACACGAAGGAAGGCGGTACGCACGAAGCCGGCTTCCGCGCCGCCCTGACCCGTGTACTGAAGAAATATGCCGAAGACACCTGCGCCAAGCAACTGGAGAAGGCCAAAGTCGAAATCTCGGGCGAGGACTTCCGCGAAGGCCTCATCGCCGTCATCTCCGTCAAGGTATCCGAACCCCAGTTCGAAGGACAGACCAAGACGAAGCTGGGCAACAGCGAAGTGAGCGGCGCCGTCAACCAGGCCGTAGGCGAAGCCCTGACCTACTATCTGGAGGAACATCCGAAAGAAGCCAAACTGATTGTAGACAAGGTGATACTGGCCGCTACCGCCCGTGTAGCCGCCCGCAAGGCACGCGAGTCGGTACAACGCAAGTCGCCCATGAGCGGCGGAGGCATGCCGGGCAAACTGGCCGACTGCTCCAGCAAGGATCCCGATGAATGCGAACTGTTCCTCGTCGAGGGTGACTCGGCAGGCGGATCGGCCAAGCAGGGCCGCAACCGTACCTTCCAGGCCATCCTGCCCCTGCGCGGTAAGATTCTGAACGTAGAGAAAGCCATGTGGCACAAAGCCTTCGAAAGCGACGAGGTGAACAACATCATCCAGGCACTGGGCATCCGCTTCGGCCTCAACGGCGAAGACAGCAAGGAAGCCAACATCGACAAGCTGCGTTACAAGAAGGTCATCATCATGACCGATGCCGATGTCGATGGTTCGCACATCGACACGCTGATCATGACCCTCTTCTTCCGCTACTTCCCGCAAGTCATCCAGCAAGGCTACCTCTACATCGCCACCCCTCCCCTCTACCTCTGTACTAAGGGTAAGGTGAAGGAATACTGCTGGACCGACCAGCAGCGCCAGCGGTTTATCGACACCTACGGCGGCGGTTCGGAGAATGCCATCCACACCCAGCGCTACAAAGGTTTGGGTGAAATGAACCCCGAACAGCTGTGGGAGACGACCATGAACCCCGAAAACCGCATGCTGAAGCAAGTCAACATCGAGAATGCCGCCGAGGCCGACTACATCTTCTCCATGCTGATGGGCGAAGACGTAGGCCCGCGACGCGAATTCATCGAAAAGAATGCAACATACGCCAACATTGACGCATAATTTATTATTTACCAACCTCACATCTTACAACTGAAGCAGTCCCGGAGCAGCAGGAAAATCCTGCCGGCCGGGACTTTTTCTTTCAATACTCCCCCGAAACGTAAATCCGCCTTCTGTGACCTCCCCTGAAACATTCTTGCAAAATGACTCCCCGACAACCCATACCCGCCGGCACAAAATCGGTCAAAGAACAGAAGTTTTCAAGAAAAAAGAGAGAATAAAATTGTTTTATTAAAAGAAAAGTATAATTTTGTAACAGATTGCTGGAAGAAACAGTTTATCCATGACAAAAGTTCAATATCCGACACAGGAAAGGGAAATTGGGACATGGGACAAAACGGACGACCTTCCAGCTGATTTTAGCTGAAGGAAAGGCATACGGGATGCCAGTAAACAAGATAAGACATAAAATTAACCTCTTAAATTTTTTGCTTATGAATGTACAAAGTATCGGCGAAAACGCAGGAATCATCTGGAGACTGCTCCAGAGTGAGAACCGGAAATGGGACTATCTGGAAATCAAGAAGGCGACCGGGCTGCCGGACAGAGACATCAATGCGGCCATCGGCTGGCTGGCCCGTGAAGGCAAACTGACGATAGATGAGACCAAAGTCGGAAGAAGAAACATCATATACATCGAGTTAAACTATTATATCGGTTGAATTATGGATAAAAGTACCATTGGAAACAATGCAGGCATCGTCTGGCGACTGCTGAACAACGGCAAGCGATGGAGTTATGAAGACCTGAAAACCGCCTCCGGACTGACGGACAGGGACTTGAACGCCGCCATCGGCTGGCTGGCAAGAGAGGACAAAGTCTACTTCGAAACAGACAAGGACAACACGGAGTACCTTTATCTCTCTGTCAACGTGTACTTCTGACATGCCCTGCCACAGGACCTGGACCTGCCTTTGAAAGAATTGAAATGTGCCATGGCTCCACACCGCGGTGCAACGCAGAGGGGAGCGATGGAAGTGAACGAACACGCCGGACGGAAGGCCTACCTCCCGTTCCGGCGCCCCTCTTTTTCCGGCTTGTTAAGACTAAATAAGACTGATTCCTTGGCACGCTGAAGCAAAATTGTCATCTTTGGTCTGATAACTCCAAACGACAACATCATGAAGAAATTACTCCTGGCCCTCTGCCTTGCCACCGTACAAACCGTCTCCGCACAAACCGCCGACCAGCACATCGGCACCCTGATCAATGAAAGCAACTGGTTCGAGCTGAAACGAACAATGGACGAAACGCCTCGTGACTCCGTCAGCCCCTTGCTCTACTGGATGGGAACGGCCATGACGGCCCACTACTTCAACCGCCCCGACTCGGCTTGCGTCGCCATCGGCACAGTGCTGAACGAACATCAGGAAGAAATAGGTGGACAAAACTCCGTGAACATGGCAGCACTGATGGCTACCAACCTGACGCGCTGCGGCCGATACGAAGAAGCTGCCGCACTGATGCAAAGCCTGGCCCAGCAGTTGCAGGCACAGGGCGTGGACACCGCCACCACGGCCTCTATCCTCAAGGCGGCCGACCTCTACACCATGTATGCCCACGAGTCGCCCCTCTGCCGCCCGCTTCATCCGACAGGCGAATACCGCCTCCCCTTCACGTTCAACGACGACATGCACCAAGGATACAAGAAGCAGGGGCACTTCCTGATGCTGGATGCACGCATCAACGGTACAAACGAACCGGTTGTGTTCGACACGGGTGCCGGCATGAACATCATCAGCAGCCGCCAGGCCGAAGCGTGTGGTCTGCGACAGACCGAAATCACCATCGACATGCAGGGCATCGGCACGCAACAGGGACGCATCGCCTTGGCCGACACGCTGCGCATCGGCCCGATGGCGTGGCAGAATGTCCCCTTTCTGATTGTCGATACACGCACGGGCGATGCCGAAGCCGACAGCGTCGGAGGGATGCTCCAGCCCGTCATCGGCCTCCCCATTATGCTGAGCATGAAAGAAGTGCAGTTTGATTTTGAACACCGCGAACTGGTGATTCCCGCCACGCCAACACCTAATCCGTTAGGTGAAAGCAACCTGCTGCGCACAGATAGCGAAGGTCTGCGTGTGGAGAGCCGCGACGACGAGGGGCGCCCGATGTACATGCACCTCGACACGGGCTCGTATGGCAGCGACCTGACCGCCCGCTGGTATGCCGCCCACCGCACCCAGGTGGAGGCACAAGGCCAACCCGACTCGCTCCGCATGGCTGGCGTCGGAGGCGTGAGCAAGCAAAAGACCTACCGCATGCCGCGCATCACCTACCGCATCGGACAGGGACAGGCGACGCTGGACGACGTACACGTCAGCACAGGACTCGACCTTCGCACGGGACAGTCTGTCGGCAATCTGTTCGGCATCAGCGATATAGACGGCATTATCGGATTGGGACTGCTGGAGCGGTTCCGCCGCGTCACACTGAACCTGGAAGAGATGTATATCAATGCAGAATGACGTGCGAAGATTACAAGCAGGCCCAGAAGGATAAAAAGCCAGACAAGCAAACTATCCATCACTATTGATTCATTCATTATACATATCGAGATCTACTACCCAACAATCGTCTACGTACATCGTTGTGCCCGCATAGCTATGTATCTCAAATACAAAAGAATGAGCAATGGCAGGCACCTGTATCGTATAATCGAACAACTGCCATTCACCGTACTCCAACGGAAAAGAAGACAAACCGTAACCGCCTCCCCTTATGATACCCCAGGTCGCATCATCATAAAATGTAGACAAGACATCGTTTGGAATGTTATCAGAACCACCCTCACGAAAATAACAATACATGCGCGGTTTGGTTCCTGTACAGGACTCTTCTATGTAATAATGAAAACGGATGCGGATTGTATGACCGGGAGGGACTCCAACACTCTGACTGATACTCGCCGTGATTCCTTTCTCAGGAGAGGACATACGTGCAGACGAAACACCTTCGTACACAATTTCATTCTCTTGGCGGACGCTGCCATAATGCTCTTTTAAGGACCAGCCCGATAGGTAGTTTTTCTTACCAACCGCCGGGTCTCTTCCAATCCATTCTTCACAAGCACCATTCTTCAACAAATTCATAATCGGAGACAACTCCAGCTCTGATTCCTCTTTCGGACAATCCTTTCCCTGTTCACACGAAAGCATGAACAGACATAATGCCAACAGAAACAAACTCCAGCAACGTGCCATCACTTCCTTACTTCATCTGTTACAACATCCCCTGCTTCTCCAGCTCCTCCGCCGCAATCTCCAGTTCCTTGTACCACGCCTCACCGAACTTGCGGATGAGCGGTTCGCGCAGGAACTTGTATACGGGGACGTTCTCCTTGCGCCCCAGCAGGACGGCGGCCTTGCAGACATCCCAACGGTGGTAGTTCACCGCCTTGTAGGATCCGTAGTCGCCCACGCGGATGGGATAGAGGTGGCAGGAAACGGGCTTATAGAAGTCGGTCTTGCCTTCACGGAAGGCTTTCTCGATGGCACAATAGCAGCACCCCTTGTCATCGTAGCAGGTGAAGACGCAATCCTTGTTGTTGACAATGGACGTCACCAGGTCGCCCTCACAATCGGTATATACCACCCCCTGACGGTCGATGACGGCCCGCGCTTCGGGGCTGAGGTCGTCCCATATCACGGGAAGCACTTCTTCGAGCTTCTCCACCTCGTCCAGTTCTACCGGCGCTCCGGCATCTCCCTCGATGCAACACTCGCCCTTGCAGGCCGACAGGTCGCACAGAAACTTCTCGCGCAGCACGTCGAGACTTACCACTACATCGTCTATCTGTATCATAAATTACCGTTCTTTTATCAAAGTCTTTCTTCGCAATCGGGCATTTGCATAAACCGTTATAAATCAAATGCATATCAGTTTATTTCAGTTTACAGAAAATAAACTCTCAGTTTAATGCGGATAAACCGACGGTTTAAACGGACTAAACTGGCAGTTTAAACGGACTAAACTGACAGTACAAAGGCTTTAAACTGACAGTACAAACGGGGTAAACAATGCCCTTTGTGAATAAAGACAATCCTTATAAAATACAAGGGCAGACAGAAGGAATCTTTTCATCAGCACCTTCTGCCTGCCCTCTATTCATTTATAATCTTCCGATCAATTACTTAATCAGATCCTTGCCGGTCATCTCGGCGGGCTGAGGCATGCCGAGGATGTGGAGGATGGACGGAGCTACGTCGGCCAGCACACCGTTCTCTACCTTGGCGTTCTTGTTCTCCGTCACGTAAACGAAGGGAACAGGATTCAGCGAGTGGGCGGTGTTGGGCGTACCGTCGGCGTTCAGAGCGTGGTCGGCATTGCCGTGGTCGGCGATGATGATCACCTCGTAGCCGTTGGCCTTGGCAGCCTCAACGGTGTCGCGGACGCAGTTGTCGATGGCAACGACTGCCTTCTCGATGGCTGCATAAACGCCTGTGTGGCCTACCATGTCGCCGTTGGCGTAGTTCACCACGATGAAGTCGTACTTCTGTGTGCCAATAGCCTCAACCAGCTTGTCCTTCACTTCGTAGGCGCTCATCTCGGGCTTCAGGTCGTACGTAGCAACTTTCGGAGAAGGAACGAGGATGCGGTCTTCGTTGGCATACGGAGTTTCGCGGCCACCGTTGAAGAAGAAGGTTACGTGTGCATACTTCTCTGTCTCGGCGATGTGGAGCTGTGTCTTGCCGTTGTTGGCCAGGTATTCGCCCAGCGTATTCTGCACGTTCTCCTTGTCGAAGAGGATGTGTACGCCCTTGAACGATGCGTCGTAGGGCGTCATGCAGTAGTATTGCAGGCCGGGGATGGTGTGCATGCCCTGCTCCGGCATATCCTGCTGGGTCAGTACGATGGTCAGCTCCTTGGCGCGGTCGTTGCGGTAGTTGAAGAAGATGACCACGTCGCCTTCCTTGATGGTGCCGTCAAACGAGCCGTTTACGATCGGCTTGATGAACTCGTCGGTCACGCCTTCGTCGTAAGACTCCTGCATGGCCTGTACCATGTCGGTAGCCACCTTGCCCTGTCCGTTGACGAGCAGGTCGTAAGCCTCCTTGATACGCTCCCAACGCTTGTCGCGGTCCATGGCGTAGAAGCGGCCCACGATGCTGGCGATGCGTCCGGCCGACTGTGCGCAGTGGGCGGTCAGCTGCTCGATGAAGCCCTTGCCGCTCTTCGGGTCGGTGTCACGGCCGTCCATGAAGCAGTGGATGAAGGTAGTGTCCTGCAGGCCATATTCCTTGGCGATGTCGCAGAGCTTGAACAGGTGGTCGAGCGAAGAGTGTACGCCGCCGTTCGAAGTCAGACCCATGAAGTGGATGTTCTTGCCATGTTCCTTGGCGTAAGAGAAAGCGGAAACAATCTCCTTGTTCTTCAGGATGCTGCCGTCGGCGCAGGCACGGTTGATTTTCACGAGGTCCTGATAAACGATGCGTCCGGCACCGATGTTCAGGTGGCCCACTTCGGAGTTACCCATCTGTCCGTCGGGCAGACCGACGTTCTCGCCGCTCGCCTGGAGCTGTGAGTGCGGATAGTTGGCCAACAGACTGTCCCAGTAAGGCGTGGGAGTGTTGAAAATCACGTCGTCCTTCTGATGGTCGCCACAACCCCAACCATCGAGAATCATTAAAAGAGCTTTCTTTGCCATAATGCTTAAAGTATTTAAAGTTTGAATCTGTCTTATTTCTTTTCGCCCGCAAAGTTACAAAAAAAGATGCGTATCTGAGGGATTAATCTATGTTAAGTTGGCAAAGAAACCTGCTTTCGCCACTCTTCTCTTATCCGCATCCTCTCAGTAAGTTTTACCCCGCTGCATCCGATGCTACGGCCTCTTTCCTGAACGAAGAACAAAAGAAATATCAATCTTCACATCATTTTCCTACATAAATTTTTTCATCTATCTACTTTTTATTTACCTTTGTACGAAAATTAAGTAAATACAATCAATACTGATACCATTATGAACCCAATGAAAAAAATCTTTTGCGGCCTGCTGTTCCTTTTGTCGGGACTCCTGCTGACGGCACAAACCATCGAGAACCCCACGTTCAAGGCCCGCAACGGCAGCATCCGCAACATCACCCGCATCGAACGGACGCCCCAGTGTACCAAAGTCTATATCCACGCCATCTTCCGCCCGCACTGGTGGATCATGGAGGACGGCGACAGCTACCTGGAAGATGCCGCCACCGGCAAACGCTACGCACAAACGGGCGCCGAAGGCATCGAGCTGAAAGAAAAAATCGTCATGCCCGACTCGGGCACGACGGACTTCGTCCTGCTGTTCGAGCCGCTGCCGGCGGATGTACAGACCGTCCACCTCATCGCCCCCAATAGTACGGAAAGCAACACCTATGATATCTCGCTCGTCCCCGCCCCCAAGAATAAGCAGCCCCTGAAGCCGGTGAAAGGCAACTGGTTTGCCGACGACGCACAAGGCCGATGGGCGTATGGCATCTACGACTCCCTTGTCATTGCGGACAACCGTCTGTACGACCTGAAGACGTTCCACAAGAAAGGCAAACGGCTGGTACTGGCTGCACAAAGCCGTGCCGACGGTTCTTCCGTAACGCTGCAGCTGACACCCCGCAAGGACGGTTCCTGCCTCATTGCCCTTGACGGCGGCGAAGCGCAACGCTACGTCCGCACCCGCCCCGACACACCTGCCGTGGAAGCCGACAACGGCTATGGCGACGACTTCTTCCGCAACGACAGCGTCTGTCTGCAAGGCTATCTGGACGGTTACGACCCGCGGCTGGGCTTCGACAGCGGCATCCTGTATCTGGAAGACAATATCATCAGTCAGGAATATCCCGTGGTTGTTCCCATCAAGCCTGATGGTAGTTTTCAGTGTAAATTCGTCCTGCAACATCCCATCTGCCACAACTTGCTACTCAACAACAACTGGATACCCTACTATGCCGAGCCGGGCGACACCGTCACCCTCTACCTGAGCTGGGAAGACCTCATGGCACGCAGCCGGGCACGCGACAACAGCTACCCGCTCCCCCATACAGCCCATATGGGAAGAAGAGCCGACCTGTCTTACCTCGCCACTACGCTGAGCAAGTATTTTGAATATCCATACGCCAAACAGGACAAGGCGCAAAAGACACTGACGCCTGCCCAGTTCCAGGAAGAAATGAAACCCGTTGTGGCCCAATGGCAACAGCAGGCCGACTCGCTCTGCCTCCTCTATGCCCCTTCGCAAAAAGCCGCGTCGCTGATACGCAACCACATGAACCTCCAAAAAGGAAGGTATTTCCTCGATTTCCAAATGATGCGCAGTTTTTATGCACAGCAAGACAGCACCAACCAGGCACTGAAGGTACAGCCCGACGCTTCATACTACCATTTCCTAAAAGAGATACCTTTGGATGAACCGTCGGCATTGGCAGATTTGTCTATTGGAATCTTCATCAACCGCTTTGAATTCATGAGTCCCCTTTCAGCAGCCTATCAGGATCAGAAAAACATGCAGAACGATGAAGCTTTCCAGGCTCTGCCCAGCGACGAAAAGATGCTACGGCTCCAACTGAGATTTTATGAGAAAAAAGACAGCATTATCAACAGCCTGTGCGCCACGCCCTCGCCCTTGCTCTGGCAGGTAGCCTGTGTACGTAACCTGCGTTCTACGCTGTCCAATGTATTAAAGCGGCGACAGGATGCCGAAGTCTTCCTCAGCCGGGTGGAGAAGACCCTTACCCATCCCTACCTGCGAACCACAGCCCGCAACCTGCTGGAAAAGCTGTGTCCCGAAACCCGACCTGCCTCCTATCAGCTGCCCGAGGGGAAAGCCACCGACATTTTCCGCCGCATCATCGCTCCTCATGCGGGCAAGGTATTGTTTGTCGACTTCTGGGCCACCACCTGCGGTCCCTGCCGGGGAGGCATACAAGCCACGGCCGACCTGCGCAAGCAATACCGCAACCATCCCGAATTCCAGTTTGTCTACATCACCAGCGAAACCGAATCGCCCGAGAAATCCTATACGGACTATGTGGAGAGGCACCTGAAAGGCGAAGCCTGCTACCGCCTGACGGACACGGAATACAAGTACATGCGCCAGCTCTTCCAGTTCAACGGCATTCCGCATTACGTTGTGGTGGAGAAAGACGGCAGCATCTCTACCGAGGAAGTGGGTACCCACAACCTGGCCGACTTCCTGAAACGGCGTTTCGGGGACTAACAATGAAACCGACAGCAGCATCGTGAAAATTGAAACAAAACCTAAAAAACAGAATCGGAGGCACCGCAAATGCCTCCGATTTTCTATCTTTGCGCCGCAAAAAATAAAATTGAGAACAACAGATATGGACGATTCAAACCCTCGAACGTGCAACAGTATTAACCCTTAACCGCGGACGGAGACCTTCTGCATCGCCAGCCTCCGTACGCAACCAAAGAAAGGAGGCTCTGACCGATGAGAAAGTATCTCTACAGCGAAAACGGCTTCATGGAGAAGCCAGTGTGGGCACCCGGCTGCTGGGTAAACGTAGAATGCCCCGACCAAGACGATTTCCAGTTCCTCACCCGCGAACTGAACGTACCCGAATCTTTCCTTGAAGACATCGCCGATGCCGACGAACGGCCCCGTACCGAAACCGAAGGCAACTGGCTGCTCACCATCCTGCGCATCCCCATGCAGAGCAGCAATCCGCAGATCCCCTTCATCACGGTGCCCATCGGCATCATCACCAACAACGACATCATTGTTTCCGTCTGCTATTACCGCACGGAGCTGCTGCCCGACTTCGTCCAGCACACGCGCCGCAAGGGCATCGCCGTGAACAACAAGCTGGACCTCATCCTGCGCCTCATCTACTCCTCGGCCGTCTGGTTCCTGAAGTACCTGAAGCAGATCAACAACGAAGTGGCCAACGCCGAAAAGGAACTGGAGAAGAGCATCCGCAACGAAGACCTGCTGCGACTGATGAAGCTCCAGAAGACACTGGTCTACTTCGACACCTCCATCCGCGGCAACGAGGTGCTGATAGGCCGCCTGAAGAACATCTTCCAGAACACCGGCCTGCTGGACATGGAGCTGCTGGACGATGCCGTCATCGAGCTGCGCCAGGCCTACAACACGGTGAACATCTACAGCGACATCCTGACAGGCACGATGGATGCCTTCGCCTCCATCATCTCGAACAACGTGAACGACATCATGAAACGCATGACGAGCCTCAGCATCACGCTGATGATACCCACCGTCATCGCCAGCTTCTATGGCATGAACGTGGACATCCATCTGGAAAGTTTTCCCCATGCGTTCCTGTTCATCGTGCTGCTCTCGGCTGCCATCTCGGCAGGTACGTTTATTTGGTTCAGGCGTATCAAATGGTTCTGACCCCAATAATATAAAAAATAAAGGATGTGCACATCGTTCATTGTGCACATCCTCTATTACTTATTTATCCAATGTAGTGGATATTATCCCATATTTCATACAGATGGTGTACCTGGATTAGGTTTAACTGTCACGGCTACATTGTAAACAAATGTCTTCCATTTATATGTAAAGGTAACAGGTATATAAATGATGTATTCTTTATTAACTGGAGTACCGCTATAATTATAGTAAACCAATTCATCCTTACCAGCAGAAGTTTCTCTGATAATCTTCACATTCTTTGGCAATGCACCATCTTGGTATCCTTCAACAGGTTCAATATTTCCATCAACTAACTTCAAGTTAGTCTTTAGTTTTGAAGGATCCAATTCACCGGTACCGAGATCGAGGTATGGCCATTCACCCTCATTTGCTTCATAGAATTCCCACAACGCTTTAGGCAATCCGGTTGTATTAGCAACAGTAGAATTATTCCAAGCTTTGTATGTGAATTTACCTTCTATAGAAATACGAGAACCACCTTCCTGAGCATCGGTGAACGGTGCCAATGTCGGATCGCTCATAGTCAACGGTTCAATGATGAATGCCTCATAAGCCTTCACGGTCTTAACATTCCAGTCTTTGCTAACTGCATTGCAAAGCACAGCCTCCATTCTAACCGGGACATCTGCCCCAACCAATGCCTTGGCTGCTTCTGTTGGTTTTTCACCAGTACGTGGAGCATGGACTGCATTTTCCTCTTCCAGACGAATGTTGTAAGTTTGTTCTGCCGCATTCAAGAAGTTCGTTCTCTCATTGATAATCTTGGCAGCAACTTCACCGTTAATCCACAAAATAGATACGTAGTAAGAAATTCCGTCAATTGTTTCCAGCCTATTTTCCACTGTGGCTTTCTTGGGCTCATACTTCATTGCCGAACGGTTGTAATACTGGTAAGTATAGTTACTGATGCGCGTATCGTCAAACACGAAGCGAATGGTTTCATATGGTTTCTTATAGAAATCTTCTTTCTTTTTACCACAGTCGTACCAAACGGCATCTTCTGCGAATAATGGCTTCGTACCTTCCTCATTCAAGAATCCGTTCAACAAGTCGGTGTAAATGTTACAAGTTGCATTTTCATCCTTCCAGTCTGCTGCGGTTGTTTCTAATTCACCCCATGCCGGATTTGATTCTTCCGTATCATAAACAATTGGGTTAACGTTGAAGATCGTGTACTTCGGATCTGTTGTCTTCCAGTATGTACCCAAGTGACCCCAAACGCCAAGTTCAGGCATATTCACTCTTCTCTTCAATGTAATCTTCAGATCCGGATAAGATTTGGAATCATTCTTGTAATATACAACTTTGCTGAAGTCTTTGTACTTTTGACCCGGCCAAATGTTACCCATTGTTTCTGTTGTCAAATCCCAAAGGATATTATAAGAATCCACACCGCCTTCGGTATTGATTACGTTCTTAGCCGTACCATAAGGCTCAGAAGCATTTTCGTCAAATGTCGTATAGATAGCCTTGAATTCTTCATGAGTCAGACCTCCTTCTTTAGCCTGATGATAGATTAACTCATTCATCATCTGAGTAGTTACACGGCTTTGGATACCACAAGCATAGCAAATCGGATCAAACTCAATTGTGATTTCTTTCACACCAATTTCTCTTGTCCATTTCACTTTCAGATAACGCTGTGCAACCAATGCATCACCGTTTTTGGTATCGACCAATGATATACGTACGATGGGTTCACGACCGATAGCAGTGGCAGATGTTCCTTCAACTGTATATACCTTTGATGTCATGATACCATTGGACGGCGAATCAATTTTTGCAAACTTCTGCTGGTCGGTCTTATTGGTATTACCTTCCGGACCTCCTAAAGTAATATATGGAGCTGATGCCAGACTAAAGCGGAATTCCAAACCATAATCTTTGTAATTCTCGAACAATTCGTGTGGTGCATGATCCTTCAATGCATCTGATTCATCTGAAACACAAACAGTTACATACTTTTTTAAATCCAGTTCTTTAGCATAGTCGGCATAAATGTCAATTTCTTTACCTGCTAAAGACTCATATGTACAAATAGAGTCGCGATAGTGTACATAAAAACTTCCATTAGCATCTGTCTGAACTTCGTCGGCAAAATAGTCTGCAGTCAAAGGTTTACTGAAATCGGTTCTGATATTGGCAATATAAGGTACTTTAATCAGCTCTTCAATTCGCGAATATTCAGAGTTCACGTAAGTCTTTGTTCCTGCTTCATAAGCTTTCAGCTCCTCGGCATCCAAATTTTCCTTAGCAATAGCAGCCTTAGCCGATGCCATCCAGAATTTTTCCTGTCCTGGTGCTGGATGAGCATCGCCTGTGCTCATAATCCGGTCGTTTAAGAATTCTTTATTTTTCTTGAAAGTAACTGTCATCAAGCTCTTGTCAACCTTAAAGCCAGTTACTTCAATAGGACTATTCTGCTTAATCAGGTCACTTTCAGCTGCACGAGTTATATTTTTAGAGGTCATACAGTCGAAAGCAAGACTTTCCAAATCCTGCGTACGGACACCCATATTAGGACTTACCTGATAATATGCTTCATTTTTCTCACTAGACAGATAACGCACTTTCGCACCTGCCACAGCCGTGTGGTCCAATACAGGTCGTTTAGCATGATCGGCAGGCGTTGTCATTACTGGATTCAACGGATCCGAATAGTCCGTTACAGCATGGTCTATAATGGGTGTATACATCTGCGGAGTATATTTCAATGAAGTAAAAATGATGGCAGGAATACCATTGATATGCTGCGTAGGAACCAAGTTCATGCTTGTCAGACGATGGCCTAACAATTTAATAACTTCTTCGCTTATTTGGGACACCTTTGCGACCAAATCATTCAGCTCTTTGTCTGTTACAAATTCACTCAAGAGCTCAGCTTTCAGAGCTTCGATTCTCGCATTTACGTCTTCCAAGGACGATTTTTTGTCCAACTCCTGCTGAATTTTCTTTTCAGCATCAGCAATTGCTTGCTTCAGCATTTGCTCCATTTCTTCTTGTGTTACTCCGTCAGAAGCATTTTCACTAACTTTAGCCAAAGCTTCTTCAGCTTGGGCTTTAGCTGCTTGAGCTTCTTTGATTGCTTTATCAGCATCAGCGACGGCTTTGGCGATAGCAGATTCCACGTTACTGATTTCCGACTTTAATTCCTCAATAGAAGCTTTCTGATTCACTTGTTCCTGTAGATTAGCAATCTCATCATCGTAATCTTTACAAGAGGTGAATGTCCCAGTAGAAGCCATTAATAGGGCACCCACTAGCATCACATTAAGATACCTTTTTCTCATAGCACATAATATTAAGTAAGTTAAACATGTTTTCAGGGCTTTCCCTGTTGATGTACAAATGTAGCCCGATCCGCTTCATCAAGTTAGGATTATCACAGCAAGAATAAGGATTTTTAAACCAATTTCCATTATACAAATAGGAAAATCGAAGCATATTTTTATACAAATAAATAATAATCAGATATTTAAAAGTCCTATTAACATTCTATTACCTTCTCATACATCAGCAAATTTTTATCCTTCTGATTATCGAAAAGTAGGAAGTTTTCTGGCTTAAAGACTTGCCAGTAATCTAAATAAATCCAATTTTGAAAGCATAGATTCTCTTATTCCAGAATAGAAAACGATAAATAAGGACAGCCGCAACAACAGAATTGCAGAAGCACGCTATCTGCATTTATTAAAAAAACACGATGTAACTGTAAATGCACACTCCAACCAGTCACACAGCTTACGTTGCAAATGTAAGATCAGCTAATTAATTTAATTACAGCATGGAATATCTTTGTACACTTAATTCCTAATCCTGAACGAACATATGTACTTATTGAGGCGTTTTACGGAACAATGAAGGTGTTGTAGAAAACAGTTGTTTGAATACGCGCGTAAAATAACTGGTATCTTCGAAACCACAGTTCATGGCAATCTCACCAATAGGCTGTTCTGTGGAAACCAACAGACGCTTGGCTTTTTCCATACGGATTAACAAAATATAAGCCGTAGTACTGTAATTGGTTATGGCTCGTATCTTACGATTCAACTGCGATTTGCTGACACAAAATTTGTCTGCAACCATTTCTGCATTCAAAGCCTTTTCGGCCAAATGTTGATGTATAAATTCAGTCAAGTTGTTCAGGAAGTCACGGTCGGCAGGACGCAATTCAACGTTCCCCGTATTGCCCTCGCACAATGCTTTCGAGTATTTTTCACGCAGGATGCGCCGCTGGTTCAGGATATTTTCAATTTGCAGCAATAGTTCGTCGGCATTGAAAGGTTTCAATAAATAAGCCTCTGCTCCAACCTGTATTCCCTTCAACCTATCGGTTTCCTCACTTTTCGCTGTTGTAATGATGATAGGGATATGGTTGAGCGTTTGTGAACTGCGTATATTTTGGCACAAGGTGTATCCATCCATCTCAGGCATCATCAGATCCGTAATGATTAAATCGGGCATATTTTCATTGCATACGTTCAAAGCTTCACATCCATTGTGTGCATGCCTGATCCGATACTTTCCCTCAACGAGCTTATGAATGTAGAATGACACATCTTGGTTATCTTCCACAATCAAGATCAACGGATTAACATTTTCTGAAGGTTCTTCATCCACTACAGTTATACCGTTGGCTTCGGTAAATCCTTTATCGGTTTTCGACAGACAATTTAAAGCAGATTCATTCTCATCAGTCTGGACCTCAACACGAGCCTTTGGATTCTGTAAGGACATCCGGATGGTAAATTCGGCTCCTCCCTCTTTACTATTAGCAGCAGTGATGCTTCCATTCATGCTTTCAACCATTTGCTTGACAAAAGCTAATCCAATACCGGTTCCCGTATTATTTTTATTGTTTAACCCTTGGTAAAAGGCATCAAAGATATAAGGCAGCTCTTCTTCGGATATTCCTTGCCCGTTATCAGAAATTTGCAGGATCAACTGCTTGTCAAGAACTGTAGCCAGATGAACTTGTATCACTCCTTCCTCGGGAACGAATTTAATAGCGTTACCGAGTAGATTCTGCAAAATTTTGTTTATGTATTCTGGAATATAATCCACTTGTAAAGTCTGTACTTGTGTGGTAAAGACGAGTTGAATATGTTTAGCATTCAGATAGCAGCGATAGCCATCCAAAACCAACCGGATATAAGAAACAATATCTGCATGTACCCATTTCTGCTGTTCCATACCTGGAGCCGATTTGGCTGCATCAAGCAGCTGATTAACTAGCCTAAGCAGATTACGGCTTTGCCTTATAATGGTTTCTAGATAGTCGTCCACATCTTTTTTTCCCAATTCCCCCTTTTTCAATTGTTCAGCCAGTCCGATGACTACAGTAAGCGGAGTCCGGAATTCATGGGTAATATTGGTGAAGAAAGTACTTCTCATCTGAATCGTACGTTTCAGCTGCCGATTAGTTCGGAGACGTATGCGTTGAACATATAGCAAAAGCAGAATGATAGTTATAGCCAATATAGCAAAAAAAACACTGCACACAAGAAGTGTTTTTTTGGATTTCTGCTCTGCGCGATAAGCGCTTTGAGCCACATTAACGGTTTTCTGTGCCTTGCTTCTCTCATATTTCATCTGCAGGTTCAGTGTATTGTTCTTATTTTTCTCGTTCATTACACTATCCGTGTATGCCGAACTTTTTTCGTAATGGCTGATGGCTTCCCTAAAATTCCCAACCTGTTGACAGGACAAAGACTTTAACCGGTATATTTCGGCCAAATGTTCGGGCGAGTGGATATCCAATGCTTCCTGTTCACTCCTTTCTATATAAGGTTCGGCTTTCTCGCGCAGATTTTGCAACAAGTACACACGTGCAATAGCAATATATGCTTCCAACCAATGCCATCGATCAGAATGTTCTTTCATGATCTGACTGGAACTTTGATAATGCTCCAAGGCTTCTTCCCAGTTTTTTTGTTTTTCTGCCATGCGTCCAAGGTGATTGTGGCAAAGAGCAATACCTAAATTGGAGTGAGCCAAACGATTGAATTTCATGGATTCCTGATAGCAGATGTAGGCTCTTGCCGTTTCTCCTTCCATTTCCAAAATACTCCCTATGTTAGCATAGTTAATAGCTTGTCCCAAATAACTGCCTAATTCCTTTTCCCCTTCGAGTGCCTTACTAAAAGCCTGCATAGCAATTTCTGTATTACCCAGTGTCAGATGGATGTTACCGATGCCATTAAGTGAAACAACCCTATTTTTTTTCGCTACTTCCGATATCGTATCACTCCAGTTTTCACAATAACGCAATGCAGTATAATGGTTGTTCGAAGCTTCATCCAAAATCCCCATACGCCTGAAGTTTGTACCTAAATTATTATATGCTTGGATGATTTCGTTAGTATCTTGCGACGCCAAAGCGTATTCCAAACCTTTATAATGAGCATTCAATGCTTCCCTAAAGTAAGATATATCCCGCAGTTTCTTCCCTTTTATTTTGTAAGCGATACTAAGGGCATAATTATTCCCACCACATTGACGGATAAACCAGTCAAGCGAATCAGATTCAGCCATCCGCTTTGCCCGTTTTTCTATTTCTTGTTTTTCTATGTCCAAACCTGTTCCTTCATTTACAGACGGGACACAGTTTGTCATAATTAGCAGAACACTTAATATCTGTATTATAAGACGCTGCATAAACAATCCAAATATTTTTATTTCAACAATCAGAGGATAATTACTATGAACACAAAAATAGCTAAATTTAACAAAATAGAAAAAATCTAAGTATTAAATTACGATACCAACAACAGTTTTTCGCTTTGCTCAGTTGTTTAGGTCTTGACAACCAGTTTCGGCTTGTATTTTCCAAACACATCCTAACCCCAAACACAGCGTCACTTAAAATTCAAAGAAAGTTGCCCATCACCCAACAGATTGAACGACAAACGGTGATAAGGTGTGGTGCCACGGGCGGCAATAGCTGCGCGATGCTTCTTGGTTGGATAACCTTTGTTGTGGTTCCAGTCGTAGTAAGGGTACTCTTCATGCAGGCGGTTCATGTAGTCGTCACGGTAGGTCTTGGCCAAAATCGATGCCGCAGCGATGGAGAGGTACTTGCCGTCACCCTTTACTACCGTGGTATGAGGGATGTCGGGATAGGGTTTGAAGCGGTTGCCGTCGATGAGCAGGTGCTGGGGACGTATCTTCAGCTGGGCGACGGCACGGTGCATGGCCAGGAAAGAGGCGTTGAGGATGTTGATTTCATCAATCTCCTGCGGAGTGACAACACCGACGGCCCAAGCCAAAGCCTCGCGTTCGATGACCTCGCGCAGGGCATAACGCTGGCGTTCGGTCAGCTGTTTGGAGTCGTTAAGCAGGTCGTTGCGGAAGTCTTGGGGCAGGATAACGGCAGCGGCATATACGGCTCCGGCCAGGCAACCGCGGCCGGCTTCGTCGCATCCGGCTTCCAGAAGTCCGGCATTCAGATAGGGAAGTAGCATAGGATACATGTATTTACCGGGGACAAAGATACGGGGAAACAGGCAGAAATCCGTATCTTTGTCCTTGTTTTTTTAAGCGGAAGAAGAGGTATGTTCACAGTTATCGGACTCATGCTAGCGGGGATGCTGGCGGGATATGCGGGACGAAGATGGCATCTGGGCGTGGTCCGGCAGGCCGTCAACGTGCTGATATGGGTGCTTCTGTACCTGCTGGGCGTAGAAGTGGGCGGCAACGAGACCATCATCCGCAGCCTGCATGCCCTGGGAATGGAGGCTGCCGTGCCGGCTCTGGGCGGCACGCTGGGCAGCGTCACGGCGGCCCTGCTGCTGTGGAAGGCGCTGGCACGCGGGCGGAAAGGCCGGACGGCGGAGGGAACCGTCCCTGCCGGAGCAGGGAGCCTGCTGCGGGCCATGCGGGGAAGCCTGGTCATCGTGGGGTTCTTCGTGCTGGGTGTAGGCAGTAGCCTCGCGGGACTGGTGCCGGGACACGTGGGGACGCGGGTGAGCTTTTACGCGCTCTGTGCGCTGATGACCTGCGTAGGAATCGGCATCGGGAGCGACCCTCAGACGCTGAAAAACTTCCGTTCGCTGAACCTGCGGCTCGGCTTTCTGCCCCTTCTGACCATCGCGGGGACACTGGCAGGCACGGCCTTGGTGAGCCTGATGCTGACGGAACGCAGCCTTCCGGACTGCCTGGCGGTGGGCTCGGGGATGGGCTACTACTCGCTTTCGAGCATCTTCATCACTGAATACCGCGGGGCAGAGCTGGGCACCGTCGCGCTGCTGGCCAATATCATCCGCGAACTTCTGACCCTGCTCACCGCCCCTTTGCTGGCCCGATGGTTCGGACCTCTGGCACCTATCTCCGCCGGAGGGGCCACCACAATGGATACGACACTGCCGGTCATCACGCAGGTTTCGGGCCAGCAGTTCGTCGTTGTGTCCATCTTCCACGGGTTTGTGACGGACTTCAGCGTGCCGTTCCTGGTGACGCTGTTCTGCTCGCTGTGAGGGCTGTCCGCACCTTTAAATCAAGTTAAAAGCGACTTATGATGGTTTCGTATCCGGCTTTTTTGAATACTTTTGACAGGATTTGAAAGGAATTCTTACGCAAAACAACCTATAATCTGACCGTATGAACAAGAAATGGATGTATGTAATGGGGGCCGCCTGCCTGCTGGCCGCCTGCCGTCCCGCCGCTGAAAAGGGGGACGGAACGCTGGCCGTCATCGACGCGGCCGCGGCTTATGAACAACAAACCGAACTGAAAGTGAGCGACTTGGGGCAGCATGTGCGCTATGTTCCGCTGGAGACGACGGACTCCTGTCTCGTGGGAAACAATCCAAAAATCATGGTTTTGGAAAAGCAGCTGGTGGTCTTGACCAACCAAACGGCGTACTGCTTCGACAAAGAGACGGGCCGTTTCCTCAATGCCATCGGGCATACGGGCGAGGACCCGCAGGGCTACAGCACGAACGAACCTGCCTACAACCCGCGAAACGGCCTGTTCTACTTCGTGCGACACCCGGACCAACTGCAACGTTACGACGCACAAGGCCGCTATCAGGGCAAGGTAAAGGTAGAGACACCGCCGAACTTGCCGACCAGTTTCGCCTTTCTCGACACGCTGATAGTGGGGCATTACAACAACCTGGCCCAGATGAACAAGCACAACCGCGCCCTGGGCTTCTTCACCGAATCGGGGCTTTTGACGGACACCATCGAGAGTACTTTGCCGCCGCTGCCGCCGATGGACATCAGTGACATCGCCTCCATCAGCGTCCACAAGCTGGGGAATGCGGGCACTATCCACACACAGTTCAAGGACGGAAGCATGTCCTTCAGCATTCTTGGCGGCACTTCGCTATGGGAAGAGGACGGCCGGATGCGCTTCAAGGAACCCTTCAACGACACCATCTACAACGTTTCGACGGCAGACGGCCTGACGCCTTGGGCCGTGTTCAGCCTCGGGAAGTATGGCTTGGAGGCGAAGGCACGGTGGAGCAACGAGGAGCTGGACGGCAAACTGCTGCCCGTTTTCATGCTCGAAAGTCCGCGGGCGGTGTTCTTCCAGTGCTTTGAAGGGCTGAAGAAAACCATGAACGGCATCTACGACAAGCAGGCCGGCACCACGCGCATGTGCGACGAAGAGAAGGGGCTGACCGACGATGTGAACCACTTCCTCCCCTTCCGACCGAGTGCTTGCAGCGCACAAGGCGAGTATGCGCAACTGGTTGAAGCGGCCGATGTGCTGGACTTTCTCGATGAGAACCCCGAGGCCAAGGACAACTCCGCACTGGCTCCGCTGCTCAAGATTGGCGAGGAAGACAACCCTGTCGTCGTACTTGTGTACTGAGAAACCGCACACAGATGCCCCTGAAAGCAGGGGGCTGAAAAGAGGGCACCACGGATTACGCAGATTTACACAGATTTTTAAAGGAATTTCCCGCACGGGAAAAAAGAATAATCTGTGTAAATCCGTGTAATCTGTGGTGCCCTTTTAATTATCTCCCCGCACGGAAAAAATAAATAATCTGTGTAAATCCGTGTAATCCGTGGTGCCCTTTCAAGCAGCTTCCATCAGAAGAGACTCCATGCCACCGTAAGCCCCGCCATGACAATGGCCACCATCGACATCAGCTTGATGAGGATGTTCAGGCTGGGGCCCGACGTATCTTTGAACGGGTCGCCCACCGTGTCGCCCACCACTGTCGCCTTGTGAACATCGCTTCCCTTGCCGCCGAAGTTACCTTCCTCCACGTATTTCTTGGCATTGTCCCAGGCTCCACCGGCGTTTGCCATAAAGATAGCCAGCACAAACCCACTGCTCAGGCCACCGATAAGCAGGCCCAAAACACCGGGAACACCGAAGACAAGCCCCGTCACGATGGGCGCAATGATGGCGATGAGCGACGGGACGACCATCTCCCGCTGCGCGCCTTTGGTAGAGATGGCCACGCACCGTGCATAGTCCGGTTCGGCCTCTCTCGTGAGGATGCCCTTGATTTCGCGGAACTGACGGCGCACTTCGTCCACCATCTTCGCGGCGGCACGGCCCACGGCATTCATCGTCAAGCCGCAGAAAAGGAAGGCCATCATGGAGCCTATGAACATACCTGACAGCACTTTGGGGTTCATTAAGGTGACATCGTAGTGGTGCATGAAGTCGAAGAAGGTAGCGTCCTGCAGCGGCACGGCACGGTCTCCTACGAGGATTTCCGTAGTGCCCAGACGGGTCAGTCCGATGCGGATTTCCTCAACGTACGACGCCAAGAGGGCCAAACCCGTGAGCGCCGCCGAGCCGATGGCAAAGCCTTTGCCCGTGGCGGCCGTGGTGTTGCCCAGCGAATCGAGGGCGTCCGTGCGGCGGCGCACCTCACTTCCCAGCCCGGACATCTCGGCATTGCCACCGGCGTTGTCGGCTATCGGGCCGTAAGCGTCCGTAGCAAGGGTGATGCCCAGCGTGGAGAGCATGCCCACGGCGGCGATGCCGATGCCGTAAAGGCCGAGGCCCACGTTGGCAAAGTCGAAGCCGGAGGCGAACAGATAGGAGGCAATGATGCCTACGACCACGGCGATAACCGGTACGGCGGTAGAGAGCATGCCCAGCCCGATGCCGGAGATAATGACGGTTGCAGGCCCCGTTTGCCCGCTTTCGCTCAGGCGGCGGGTGGGCTTATACGACTGCGAAGTGTAGTATTCCGTAGACCTTCCGATGACGATGCCCACGAGCAAACCCACCACAACGGAACAGGAAATCCACATCCAGTTGTCCAATTGCAGCATCCACAGGATGAGGAAGGTGGCCGCAACGATGAGTACAGAGCTGAGGTTGGTGCCGAAAGACAGGGCACCAAGCAGGTCTTTCATGGAGGCATTCTCGCGGGTACGCACCGCGAAGATGCCGAGGATGGAGAGCAGGATGCCTACGGCGGCGATGAGCATCGGCGCGATGACAGCCTTGTACTGCATCACCGTGTCACCCGAGTGTATAAAGGCTGCCGCACCCAAGGCGGCTGTAGCGAGGATGGAGCCGCAGTAGCTTTCGTACAAGTCGGCACCCATTCCGGCCACGTCGCCCACGTTGTCGCCCACATTGTCGGCGATGGTGGCGGGGTTACGCGGGTCGTCTTCGGGGATGCCCGCCTCGACTTTGCCTACAAGGTCCGCGCCCACGTCGGCCGCCTTCGTATAGATGCCGCCGCCCACACGGGCGAAAAGCGCCTGTGTACTGGCACCCATGCCGAACGTAAGCATGGTGGTTGTGATGACGCAGAGCTTGTGAGTGGGCGTCAAAGCATCGGCGGGAACGACCGCATTCAGCAACAAATACCAGAAAGAGATGTCGAGCAGGCCCAGCCCCACTACGACCAGTCCCATCACCGCCCCGCTGCGGAAGGCGATGCGCAAGCCTCCGTTGAGCGACTTCCGTGCGGCATTGGCCGTACGCGCCGAGGCTTGTGTGGCGGTCTTCATGCCGAGAAAGCCCGAAAGGCCGGAGAAGAAACCGCCCGTAAGGAAGGCTATGGGCACCCAATGGTTCTGCACGTCAAAGCCGTAGGCCATGACGGAGAAGAGGATGACCAGCCCGAGAAAGACCCAACCGACGACCTTGTACTGCTGACGGAGGTAGGACATGGCGCCCCGACGCACGGCCGCGGCAATCTTCTGCATCTGAGGAGTGCCCTCACTCTGCCGCATCATCTGCCGGTGAAAGTGCCAGGCAAAGGCCAGCGCCAGCACGGAAGAGGCCGGAACAAGCCAGAAAAGTAGTGTATCCATGATATTCTTGTTTTGAGGTTATAAAAAAAGTTCGGGCTAAATGTAACAATTTAGCCCGAATAAAACAAAAATATAGGACATTTCCTACTTGTTTTTCCTAACTAGAAGAAAAACTATTCGACGGTGACCGCCGTTCCGGCGGCCGTCACCATGAGCATGGAGCCGCTTCCGCCTACGGTTTCGTAGTCAAGGTCCACGCCGATGACGGCGTTTGCGCCCAGGGCGCGGGCCTGTTCCTCCATTTCGCGCAGGGCAGTCTCCTTGGCTTCGCGCAGCACTTCCTCGTAGGAACTGCTGCGTCCGCCTACGATGTCGCGTATTCCGGCAAAGAAATCACGGAACACATTGGCACCTATTATCGTCTCTCCCGATACGATGCCGTAATAGCGGGTTATCTTTCCGCCGTCAATCATGGATGTGGTTGTCAGTAACATAGTGCATTTGTTTTAAAAGTTATCTGTATGTATCAGTCGAAAAAAAGGGCCGGAAAGTTGCATCCGGCCCCGTTTTTTTTCGGAAAAAAGTCAGAACATGCGGCTCACCCTCACGACTCCGTCCACCAGCGCGTCGACTTCCTGCCGCGTGTTGTACAGGCCGAAGGAGGCTCGGACGGTGCCTTCGATGCCCAATCGTTGCATCAGAGGCTGGGCACAGTGGTGGCCGGTGCGCACCGCAATCCCCAGTCGGTCGAGCAATGTTCCCATGTCGAAGTGATGAATGTCGCCGACGAGGAAGGAGATGACGCTGCCTTTCTCGGCCGCTTCTCCGAAGATGCGCATGCCGGGCACCTGCCTGAGGCGCTCCATGGCGTAGGTGGTGAGGTCGTGTTCATGGGCGGCAATGCGGTCCATGCCCAGGGCGGTGACATAGTCCAGGGCACGCGCCAGGGCGGTTGTGCCGATGTAGTCGGGCGTTCCGGCCTCGAATTTGAAGGGCAATTCGTTGAAGGTCGTGCGCTCGAAGCTGACGTGCTGTATCATCTCCCCGCCGCCTTGGTAGGGCGGAAGCCTGTCCAGCCAGTCCTCTTTGCCGTAGAGAACGCCCACTCCGGTCGGCCCATAGACCTTATGACCCGAGAAGACATAGAAGTCTGCATCGAGGTCTTGCACGTCAACAGGCATGTGTGGGATGCTCTGAGCGCCGTCCACCAGCACGGGTACGCCGTGGCTGTGCGCCGTGCGGATCATCTCTTTGACGGGATTGACGGTGCCCAGCACGTTGCTTACGTGCGCCACGCAGACCAGTCGGGTACGCTCGGTGAAGAGCTCGCGGTAGGCATCGAGGAGCAGTTCGCCGCGGTCGTTCATGGGAATCACCTTGAGCACGATGCCCTTCCTCGCCTGCAAAAGCTGCCAAGGGACGATGTTGCTGTGGTGTTCCATGGTGGAAAGCAGGACCTCGTCGCCAGCCTTGAGGCAGGCTTCTCCGTAGCTGTAGGCCAGGAGGTTGATGCTTTCGGTGGTGCCGCGGGTGAAGACAATCTCGTTGGTCGAGCGGGCGTTGATGAAGCGGCGTACGGTTTCGCGGCTTGCTTCGTGCAGTTCCGTGGCCCTTTGGGACAGGAAATGGACGCCACGGTGCACGTTTGCGTTGACGCTGTAGTACTCTTCCGTGATGGCTTCTACGACCGCGCGGGGCTTCTGTGTCGTGGCTCCGTTGTCCAGATATACGAGGGGTTTACCGTACACGGTGCGGCTGAGGATAGGAAAGTCGTCCCTTATGCGGTCCACCTCATAAGGGACAGGGGTTTGTTGTTCTGCCATTTTCAATTGTCAATTCTCCATTATCCGTTACAAATGGCGCATCCCTGGCACTTGTTCAGTTCGCCCCGGAAGCGCTTTTCCACCAGCAGATGCAGGCGGTCCCGCAGTGCATCGAGGCGGATAGTATCGATTACTTCGCCCAGGAAGGCGAACATCAGCAGCATGCGGGCTTCTTTCAGGGGGATGCCGCGCTGCTGCATGTAGAACAAAGCCGCGTCGTCCAGCTGGCCTACGGTGGCTCCGTGGCTGCACTTCACGTCGTCGGCATAGATTTCAAGCTGCGGCTGTGTGTACATCCGGGCGTCGCGGGTGGCGCAAAGGTTGCGGTTGGTCTGCTGCGAAGAGGTATGTTGGGCCCCCGGTCTCACCAGGACTAAGCCGGCAAAGGCGCCTGTGGCCTGGTCGTCGAGGACGTACTTGAACAGTTCATTGGACGTGCATCGGGGCACGGCATGGTCGATGCTTGTGTGGTTGTCCACGTGCTGGTTCTTGTCGGCGATGGCCATTCCGCAGAGGTTAATCTCGGCATTTTCGCCGGCCAAGGTTACCTCAACGGTGTTTCGGGTCGTACCGTTGGTCAGCGTCATCCCGTTCAGCAGGACGTTGCTGCCTGCCTCCTGGCGGACGTACAGGCTGCTGATGCGGACGGTACTCGTATGCGTTTCCTCCAGTTCATAGAGATCAAACACGGCATTGCGGCCCACAAAGACCTCCACAACCTGGGTGGCAAGGAAGTTTACGGCATCCATTGCGTGGTCACACACCAGGAGCCGGGCCTGTGCTCCCTCCTCCAGAACGATGAGCACACGGCGGTTCACCATCAGATTGACGTCGCTTCGGAGGATGTTAACCAGCTGTATGGGGCGCTCTACTACGACGTTTCGGGGCACGTAGAGCAGCACGCCGTCCTCGGCCAGGGCGGTGTTAAGGGCGGTCACTCCGTCTTTCGACGCATCGGCCAGGCGGGCGTAATACTTCTTCACCAGTTCGGGATGCTCCGTTGCCAGCTGCCTGAGGCTGCCGAACAGCACGCCTTCGGGCAGGTGCGACTTGGGCAGTGCCATGCTGTAGAAGGCATCGTTCACCACAAAGTAGAGCGAGGTGCTCATATTGGGCACGTCGCACTTGAACACATCATAGGGATTGACGGGGATGTCGAGCTGCTTCAAGTTGAGCCCATAGTCGGGTTCAAAGAGCTTGCTGACGTCGGTGTACTTGTATTTCTCGTCCTTGCGGGTAGGGAATCCCAGGCGTTCGAAGTGGGCGAAGGCCGCGGCGCGCGGGGCATTCATCACCTCGCAGCTGTGCTGGCATACCATGGCTTCGCACTGCGAGAACAGGTCTATGTATTGTTGCTCAGGTTTCATCATCTCAATAAAGAATTATAAACAAAGCATGAAGCATGAAGAATTGCCCCCTTCCGCACAGAGACGGGAAAGCAATTCTTCATTCTTCATTCTTCATTCTTCATTTACTTGCTCCTTCTTTATCCAGTCGAAGCCGCGGTTTTCTATCTCCGTTGCCAGCTCGGGGCCGCCGGTCTTGACGATTCGGCCTCCCAGCAAGACGTGCACCACGTCGGGTTTCAGGTAGTCCAGCAGGCGTTGGTAGTGGGTAATGACCATGGCCGAGGTCTGCTTTGTGCGCAGCTTGTTGAAGCCTTCGGCCACGATGCGCAGGGCATCCACGTCGAGTCCGGAGTCCGTTTCGTCGAGGATGGCGAAGGTAGGTTCGAGCATCGCCATCTGGAAAATCTCGTTCCGCTTCTTCTCTCCCCCGCTGAAACCCTCGTTTACGGAGCGGTTGGCCAGCTTGCTGTCCAGCTCTACGATGGCCCTTTTCTCACGCATCAGCTTCAGAAACTCCGATGCCGACAGGGCAGGAAGGTGGCGGTACTTGCGCTGTTCGTTGACTGCCGTACGCATAAAGTTCACCATCGACACCCCCGGAATCTCGACCGGTGTCTGGAAAGACAGGAAGATTCCCTCGTGTGCACGGTCTTCGGGCGAGAGGGCCAGCAGGTCCTTGCCGTTGAAGGTGATGGAGCCGTGTGTCACTTCATAGGCGGGATGGCCCACAAGGACATTGCTCAGCGTACTCTTTCCGGCACCGTTCTGACCCATGAGGGCGTGCACCTCACCGTCGCGGATGGTGAGATTGATGCCTTTCAATATCTCTTTGCCATTGATGCTGGCATGCAGGTCTTTTATCTCTAACATAATTTATGTAGTTAAGAATGAAGAATGAAGGATGAAGAATCACTTCCCCATTCCGACTTCCTCACTCCGTTTAAAATCCTAATTCTTCATTGTTCGTTCTTCATTTATCCCACGCTTCCCTCCAAAGAGATGCTCAGCAGCTTCTGTGCCTCGACGGCAAACTCCATCGGCAGCTTGTTGAGTACTTCCTTGGCATAACCGTTGACAATCAGTCCCACGGCGTCTTCGTTCGAAATGCCGCGCTGGTTACAGTAGAAAATCTGGTCTTCACTGATCTTGCTCGTCGTGGCTTCGTGTTCAACGACCGCCGTTTCGTTGTGAATATCCATATAGGGGAAGGTATGGGCACCACACTTGTCGCCCAGCAGAAGCGAGTCGCACTGGCTGTAATTGCGGGTATTGTCGGCCTTTGGACTTACACGCACCAGCCCACGGTAGGAATTTTCACTCCGTCCGGCCGATATTCCCTTGCTCACAATCGTCGAACGGGTATTCTTGCCGATGTGGATCATCTTGGTACCCGTGTCGGCCTGCTGGTAGTTGTTGGTTACAGCTACGCTATAGAACTCGGCCACGGAGTTGTCGCCCGCCAGTATGCACGAAGGGTATTTCCATGTGATGGCACTACCCGTCTCCACCTGCGTCCACGACAATTTGCTGTCCACGCCCTTGCAGATGCCACGCTTGGTGACGAAGTTGTATACGCCTCCCTTGCCCTCAGCGTCACCCGGATACCAGTTCTGCACGGTACTGTACTTCACTTCGGCCCGGTCGTGCACCACGATTTCTACAATGGCGGCATGCAGTTGGTTCTCATCACGCATCGGTGCGGTACAGCCTTCCAGGTAGGAAACGTAGGCATCGTCATCGGCTACAATCAGAGTCCGTTCAAACTGTCCCGTACCCTGTGCATTGATACGGAAGTAGGTAGACAGCTCCATCGGGCATCTTACCCCCTTGGGAATATACACAAACGACCCGTCGGAGAAAACAGCCGAGTTGAGTGCGGCAAAGAAATTGTCGCGGTAAGGCACCACAGAGCCCAGGTACTTCTGTACCAAGTCGGGATGTTCGCGTATGGCCTCGCTCATCGAACAGAAGATGATGCCTTTCTCCATCAACGTTTCCTTGAAGGTGGTCTTCACAGAAACAGAGTCCATCACGGCGTCTACGGCCATGCCGCTCAGCGCCATCTGCTCCTCCAGAGGAATGCCCAGCTTGTTGAAGGTCTTGATCAACTCGGGATCTACCTCATCCATGCTCTTGGGGCCCTCCTTCTTCTTGGTAGGGTCGGCGTAATAAGAAATAGCCTGGTAATCAATCTCAGGAATACGGAGATGGGCCCACGTAGGCATCTCCAGCGTCAACCAGTGGCGGTAAGCCTTCAGGCGGAACTCCAGCATCCAGTCGGGCTCTCCCTTCTTTTCGGAGATAAGACGGATAATATCCTCGTTCAAACCCTTCTCGATCACATCGGTATGCACATCGGTCGTAAAGCCATACTTGTACTTCTCCTGCGTGAGTTCCTTGACGTATTTATTGGGTTCTTCTTGTTGCATATCTTGTCTATAATTCAAGTTCATCGTTCAGCCTATTGAAGAAGTTCACCGGCCACCTCCCGGGCTGCCGGCAAGAATATGCCCGCAAACTTCTCCATCGGATAATATAACACAGACTCCTGCTTCTTTGTTCTCTTGAGGAGAGTGTTGTCCGAATCAATATATTCAACCACACAAATGAGCAGGCTTACCAACAGAGCCGATTTCAACAAGCCCAATCCAGCTCCCAGCAAACGGTTGACCCACCCCAGTGCAACAGCTTCCATCGCTTTGGTCAGCAACGTGGCCAACAGCAGAAAAGCCAAGGGTACGGCCAGCCAAATGACAACAAAAGCAATGCCTTGCGCCACCGTCAGCGAGTCGGTAAGCGGCAGGAAGAAACGTTCGGCCACGGTTGCATACAGAGCTTTGGCAATCAGCAGACCCGCAACCAATCCCAGCAGGCCCGCCAATTGTTTCAGAAATCCCTTGGTAAAGCCCACAATCGCACCGGCTCCCAAAACAACGAGTATTACAATATCTATTGTTGTCATACCCTCCTCAATTTATATTATAACACCAGCCGCAGACAACACCGACAACGCAGATTTAACCTTTTCCCGCAAATCGGCAGCACGAACATTCGCGCAACATTAAAATCCGTGTCATCCGCGTTGTCTGCGGCTGAAAAATCTATTGTTCAGAATCAAAGCGTCTGCTTTACTTCCACTTCCTCATAAGTTTCAATGACGTCACCAACCTTGATATCGTTGCAACCTGTCAGGCTGATACCGCATTCGAAATTGGTGCCGACTTCCTTTACATCGTCCTTGAAACGTTTCAACGCATTGATATTGCCGGTAAATACCACGATACCGTCGCGAATCAGACGAGCCTTGTCGGTACGTTTCACCTTACCGGTCTTCACCATTGCACCGGCAACCATACCGACCTTGCTGATATTGAAGACTTCACGCACTTCGATGGTAGCCGTAACCTGTTCTTTCACCGTAGGAGCAAGCATACCTTCCATAGCAGCCTTCACCTCCTCGATCGCATCGTAGATGACCGAATACTTACGGATATCCACGCCTTCCTGCTCGGCCAGCTTAGCTGCCGCGCCAGACGGGCGTACCTGGAAACCGACGATAATCGCATCGGACGCTGCGGCCAAAGAGACATCAGATTCGGAAATCTGACCGACACCCTTGTGAATCACATTGACCTGAATCTGCTCCGTAGAGAGCTTGATCAGCGAGTCGCTCAACGCCTCAACCGAACCGTCCACATCACCCTTGACAATGACATTCAGTTCGTGGAAGTCACCCAAAGCCAGACGACGGCCCACTTCATCGAGGGTCAGCATCTTCTGCGTACGCAAGCCCTGTTCGCGCTGCAACTGTTCACGCTTGTTGGCAATTTCACGGGCTTCCTGCTCGGTTTCAATCACATGGAAAGTATCACCGGCAGCAGGTGCGCCGTTCAATCCCAAGATAAGGGCCGGTTCAGACGGACCAGCCTGAGTCATACGCTGGTTACGCTCATTGAACATGGCCTTCACCTTACCATAGTTGGTTCCTGCCAGAACGATATCGCCGACTTTCAATGTACCATTAGAAACAAGTACCGTGGCCACATAACCGCGACCTTTGTCGAGCGACGATTCGATAATGGAACCCGTAGCCTTACGGTTCGGATTTGCTTTCAGCTCCAGCATTTCAGCTTCCAGCAAGACCTTCTCCATCAGTTCATGCACGCCGATACCCTTCTTGGCCGAGATGTCCTGTGACTGGTATTTACCGCCCCATTCCTCTACCAGGAAGTTCATATTGGCCAGTTCCTCCTTAATCTTGTCGGGATTGGCCGTCGGCTTATCAATCTTGTTGATGGCAAACACAATGGGAACACCTGCAGCCATAGCATGGTTGATGGCTTCCTTGGTCTGCGGCATGACATTGTCGTCGGCAGCTACAATGATGATGGCAATATCAGTCACCTTGGCACCACGGGCACGCATGGCGGTAAACGCCTCATGACCCGGAGTATCCAGGAACGTAATCTTACGTCCGTCTTCCAACGTCACGTTATAGGCACCGATATGCTGGGTAATGCCACCCGCCTCACCGGCAATTACATTTGCCTTGCGGATGTAGTCGAGCAACGACGTCTTACCATGGTCCACATGGCCCATCACAGTGACAATCGGCGCACGAGGCTGCAGGTCTTCCTCCGCATCCTCTTCCTCGACAATGGCCTGGGCTACCTCAGCACTGACATACTCGGTCTTGAAGCCAAACTCCTCAGCTACCAGATTGATAGTTTCCGCATCCAGACGCTGGTTGATAGACACCATGATGCCGATGCTCATGCAAGTGGCGATAACCTGCGTAACGGGGACGTCCATCATGCTGGCCAGCTCGTTGGCCGTCACGAACTCGGTCAGCTTCAGCACCTTGCTCTCTGCCCGTTCCTGATTTTCAAGTTCGTGCATGCGGTCAGCTACCTGTTCACGTTTTTCCTTACGGTATTTGGCTCCCTTGTTCTTTCCTTTCGATGTCAGACGGGCCAGCGTTTCCTTTACCTGCTTGGCCACATCTTCTTCGTTCACCTCCTGTTTGATGACAGGCTTCTTGAAGCGGTCCTTATTCTTCTTTCCACCTCCTTGCTGCCCGCCGGCATTGGCGCCCTTCGAGTGTTCGCCGCCTTTCTGATAGTTGGATACATTATTTATGTCAACCTTCTCCTTATTGATCCGGTTGCGTTTCTTTTTGCTGTTTCCTTCGCCATCCTGATCGTCTTTCAGCTTGTTGTCTTCCCGACGGATTTCTTTCATGATGGCTTCCTTCATCTGACGCTTCTGATCCATCCGCTGCTTTTCCTTTTCCTCGCGTTCCTTTCGCTTTTCCTCTTTGGACTTTTTCTTGGGACGGGTAGACTGGTTCAAAGCGGCAAGATCAATCTGGCCAATAACGTTAATCTTTGAGACGAATTCAGGTTTATGTAACTTGAAGATTTCTTCTTCGTGTTCTTTTGGAGCATCCATCTGCTGCGTTTTTTCTTCGTTTTCTATTTCTGTTTGCCCTTCGGCTGAAGAAGCCTCCTCCTCATGCGAAACGGCTTCTGCTTCCACTTCTCTCGTAGCTTTTTCTACTTCCACTTTTTCTGCGACAGGTGCAGCAGCCTCCTCTGAAGCGACTTCAGCAGCTTCTTCCGACGCCTTCACAACCGGTTGCGGCTCGGCGGCAATCGGTTCCTCTTTCTTTTGTTCAGGCTCTTCCGACACTTCAGGCTGCACAACAGGCTCCGGTTCAATCACAGGCTTCTTGCCGAGATTGTTCAAATCGATTTTACCTACAGGCTTGAACTTCGGACGAATATCTTCAGGAATCATAGTCTTGATTTCATCAGACTTTGCCTTGGTTTCGTCCTTGGTCTCATAACCCTCAATGGCGACTGAGCCCTTACGTTCTTTCGACTGACGCTCCTGCAAGAAACGTTCAGACTTTATTTTAAGGTCCTTATCTGTGCTGAATTCTTTCTTCAGCATCTCAAACTGTTCGTCGGTAATTTTTGTATTGGGGTTTGCCTCTACGACAAAACCTTTCTTTTGCAGGAATTCGACTGCCGTCGTAATGCCTACATTCAAATCTCTTGTTACTTTATTTAACCTTATCGTCATATATTACTTTTAATGATTTAATGTGCCAATGTGCCAGTGTGCTTCCAAGTTGTATACGTTCTTTCCTCAATGTGCCTCAACCGGGCTTAAGCAGCACACATTGGCACATCCAACCATCAGCACATCAATTACTCTTTTTCAAACTCCTGTTTCAGTATACGCAATACTTCATCCACCGTTTCTTCCTCCAAGTCGGCTTTCTCGATCAGCATTTCGCGCGGAGCGTTCAACACGGCTTTTGCCGTATCAATGCCGATGCCCTTGATGGCGTCGATGACCCAACCTTCTATTTCATCGCGGAATTCGTCGAGATAGATGTCTTCATCCTCCAAGGTAGTACCATCCACTTCGCGGAAGACGTCGATGGTGTATTCTGTCAGCATGCTGGCCAACTTGATGTTCAGACCTCCCTTACCGATGGCCAAGGACACTTCTTCGGGCTTCAGGAAGACTTCGGCCTTGTGTTCCTCTTCGTTCAGACGGATGGAAGAAATCTTGGCCGGGCTCAAGGCGCGCTGGATGAAGAGCTGGATGTTCGATGTATAGTTGATGACATCGATGTTCTCGTTGCGCAGCTCGCGCACGATGCCATGGATGCGGCTGCCCTTCACGCCCACGCAGGCTCCTACGGGGTCGATGCGGTCGTCATAGCTTTCGACGGCTATCTTGGCACGTTCGCCGGGGATGCGGGCAATCTTGCGGATGGTGATGAGACCGTCGTTGATTTCGGGCACCTCCATCTCGAACAAACGCTGCAGGAACACAGGTGACGTACGGCTCAGGATAATCTTGGGATTGTTGTTCTTGTTGTCCACACGGGCCACTACGGCACGCGCCGTCTCGCCCTTGCGGTAGAAGTCGCTCGGTATCTGCTCGGTCTTGGGCAAGAGCAGTTCGTTGCCTTCGTCGTCCAACAAAAGAATTTCCTTCTTCCAGATCTGATAAACTTCGGCATTCACCACCGTACCTACCTTGTCAATATACTTGTTATAAAGGCTGTCCTTTTCCAGTTCCAGAATTTTGGAAGCCAGGGTCTGACGCAGATTCAGAATGGCACGACGGCCGAACTTGGCAAAATTCACTTCATCGGTCACCTCTTCGCCCACTTCATACGAAGCGTCAATCTTCTGAGCTTCACTCAAAGAAATCTGCAGATTGGGATTAGTCAGGTCCTCGTCGGCCACCACTTCCCGGTTACGCCAGATTTCAAAGTCACCTTTGTCAGGGTTCACGATGACGTCATAATTCTCATCCGTACCAAACATCTTTGCAATCACACTCCGGAACGACTCCTCGAGCACGCTCACCATCGTGGTTCTGTCTATATTCTTTAGTTCCTTAAATTCCGAGAATGTGTCAACCATGCTGACTGTTTCTTCTTTCTTGGCCATAATCTTATTTAAAGCTGATTAAGTATTTAGTATATTTTATTTCTTCGTACGTGAAGTCGAGGTCTTCGTCCACCATCTTCGGGCGCTTCATTCCTTCTTCCTTCACCTTCTTCTGAACGGTAACGGTAAAATGCTGTTCGTCGGCATTCTTCAGTACGCCTGTCAGCTTGCGTCCGTCCTTGGTCATCACTTCCACTTCTTCGCCAATGTGGTTGAGGTACTGCTGAAGCACCTTGAAAGGCTGTCCGATGCCGGCCGAGCCCACTTCCAGTTCGAAGTCTTCGGCATCGCGGTTCAAGCGCGACTCGATGTAGCGGCTCAGGTCCACACAATCTTCAATCCAAACACCGTCCTTGTGGTCAATCTCTACCACAATCTTGTCATCCGGGCTTACGGAAACTTCTACCAGGAAATAATCCTTGTCCTTCAGCCACTCTTCTACAAGTTCACAAATCGTTTTTTTCTCTATCATACCAGATTAAACCGTATAAGAATAAAAAAGAGGAGCTTGACTGCCCCTCCACCTTTCATCCGTTTCCGACGGCAAAGATATAAATAATCTCTTCGAGTACAAAATATTAGAAGAAAAAAGTGGGAAAATCGGCCATAGGAGCCGGGGCCTTTGGCGGAAAATCCCCGAAAACCCATTCTCTCCATACCGAAAATCTGACTCGAAACAGACCTCAGAGTTATCGGAAAGAACAACAGACAGGCAGACTGCCAGCTTCAACGGTATGGCCGAACGCTCTCAAACAGGTTACAAAATGTAAAGATTAAAGAAATCCTGAATCCAAGCAAAAACATCCATCGGGCCCATAGTCAAGAGGTCGCACACCCGCCCGACATCCGCCACTCCCGGCAGAAGGCCCATTACGACGAACAACGCATATAATCAACTGATAATCAATGCTCATTTTTTCAGATACATCCTTTTATTTGCTGAAAAGTTTTCAGGTTTTATTCAGGTAGCATCTGAAAGGTCTTCAGGTAGGGACTGAAAGGTCTTCAGGTACTGCCCGAAAAACGACATCTGCAAAAGATATTCATCCTATGGGGCGGGAGGCGCTATAAAAGCCTTCCATTCTGTAAAAATAAATGGTTCAGATCCGGCACATCCCGACCTGAACCATTCATACGAGACATCGGAAACCAGAGACTCAGAATTTACAAACGACCGACGTCCCCCTATCCTTTCCCTGAGGCAAACGAATAGTTTTCTTCACACCGTTGACTTCCAGCACCAATGAATCGCGTTGCTGTGTCGGTTCGCCGCAGAGTATCTGGTACGAACCACCCTGTCGCTTGACGCAATAAAGTCCCGGAGTATGGACAGACACCCTGAGGGAACTGTCCAACGTGAATGTTCCTTCTTCCCAAGCCGCAATCCACCAGGCATCCTCCTTGGCTGTGTGCACCACCTGCATCTTCTCCGTATTGGCCATCACCTTGAAGTTGTCCGTAGAAAAACGTTCCACCGCTTTCCTGTTGGCTTGGGGAAGAATGTAATACTGATAGGAAGCGCCATCCGGACGGCTTCCATGATTCATATAGAGACTGAACACCTTCCCTTCCTCGGTCTGCTCCCTATAAACCTGCATGACGTCATGCCAGCGGCCGGTCTTTTCTTCCACCTCGGCTACGCATTGCCCGTCCGGTATGACATATCCCTTTTGGCCATGGAGCAGACGGAGGCCTTTCCCGGCAAACGTCTGACGAGAAGACAGCTTCTTCCATCTGCCATCAGTCCATACCTCTGCCTTATCCTCGGCCCAGCATTGCTCTATCGAGGTGGTTACCGGCAACAGGCTGTCCGACTGTATTCCACTCCCCAAAACAACCAGTACCTCGGGAGTGAACAAACAATACTTACGCATTGTCAACCCGTCACGTTTCAACTCCATCACGCTCAATCCCTGCTTTCCGTCCGAAATGCCTCCGACAAAATCCGACCCGTTGCCCGGATAGTACGACTTCCTCAGCACAGGCATGGCGGCATCACTCGCGTAAGTCGTAACGCCCGGCACCCTTCTCCAATCCCATACGGGAAAAATGTCCCAATATTCCCGTCCGGTACCATAAACGAACAAGGCGCCGTCTGCCAGATAATATCCCTCCTTATTGTCTCCGTTCATGCTTTCTGTGCCAAGCACACGTGTAGAAGCCATTTTCAGGGAAGCCATCCAGGTAGGCTGCCTCATGAGGGTATAGTCGGACTGCCAGAAGTGCTTGTGCCCGTCCAGCGTGTTGTTCGGACCGAAACAATTGTGCATCATCCTCTCGGCCACCTCATTGCAAAAACGGTTTGTCCCGCCTCCCAGCTCTGCGGCAGCAAAAGCTACTCCCAAAGCCTTGTGTCCGGGTGCCGACTGAAACAACTGACGCCCTAAAGCACTGACATCCATATTGCCCTTCCAAATGATCCACTGATAGCCTTGGTCGAGCAGCGAGCCTATCATGTCCAACTGCTCGTCCGAAAACGCCATCGATGTCCCTGTAAACAGGCCGGAAAAGAGGCTCATACTGCTGATATAGGCCAAGCCATAGTTACCGAACTGCTGCTGAGGACCATGCTGATGGTAGCTCCAATCGTCTTTGATGCCCTCCTTCTGTCCTGCACGGATTTCCGACACGATGGTATCCCGAGCCTGCTGCACTAAAACGACATCATTTTCCAACAATGCCCGCATCATTACATTCCCGGCCAGCCATACCTTATTCTGCCCGGTCATGCCAAACCGTGAGTCTTTCATCAGCTCGACAGCCTGTTCCTTTTCATCGGCCGTCAGATGTTCTTCAAATAGAATGAAAGCCACACCCAGCGTACGCGGCACACCAATCTGATTGTAATACCAATTCGGACATCTCAATTTTTCCTTGAACCAGAATCCCAAAGCGGCATGTATGGCCTTCATTACTTCCTCCGATTGATAGAACTCACTATTCTCATCCTGACAGACTTTCACCAGCCCGAGAATTCTTTCGGGATGCAGACGAGGTTCCCATCCCGAGCGTGTCTTGTCGGCATAATTAATATCCGTCCAAGCTCCCTCCTCATTCTGCCTGGCCAGCAATTCTTCAACAAAGGCCTTGCTGAAAGGGACCCGCTGCTGAAGCTCCATCACCACTCTGTCCGATGCTCCGAAACCCGGCGGATTGGCCTCCAATTCCCTTTGCAGCTCGTCCGTCAAAGGCGAACCTGTAATATATACTTTCTTAAAATTATTTTTGATCTTCACCAAATCGCCCATCCCACCATTTGCCTGAGCAATATGACCACAACAAAACAGGGAGCAAACAATCATCAACAAAGGAATGATACTTTTCTTTCCGCCATACATATTATATCTTTTATATACTATTGAACTACGCATTTTCTATTCAGCCTTTCTCTTTTTCATCTATTGAATATGTTCATGAATAGGCTTCAAATTGTCGGCCAGCTCTGAATAAGACCGATCGCCATACACGAACGCTGCTGTCCGCAAGACATCCGCCATCGCTTCGACCTTCGCATTGCCAATTTGCTTCCACGTCCAGACTTTTTCTTTTTTCAGGAAAGGGACGAACCAGTCGATCATCGACTTCAGATACATCTGTCCCTCGTGCGTATAATGCCATAAATCCACACCTATTTTTTCTCCCATCTTCGCCATAAGGATAAAGCCCTGCAAGTTCATGGTGGCATAGCTCCAGGAATTCGTTCTTTCCAGCTCGTATGGTTGACTTCCGTCTTTGTCCACCTGCTTCTGCAAACGTTTCTGCGTTGACTCGACAATCAGACGCTTCGCCTCGTCCACCTGCCCCAAAAACAGATTCATGGCCACACATTGGACATCATAATAAGTCCCGTGGTTATTGTGTGCCTTACTTTCATCAATTCCATACGGATGAGTCTGCAACCAAGTCAGATAATCCCGAATCCATCGCTTCAGCCCTTCATACACATTCTTGTCCCAGCTCTCGGCTCCGTGCATCAAAGTAATCCCCTCCAACAGACGGCCCATAAATCGTGTTTCAATGATTCCGATGCCACGCCCCTCACAGATGCCCGGAATAAATTGCCCGTATTTCAGATTGGGATTCATGCGAGTAGCCGGGTTCACAAAGAAAGTGTCAACCAGTCCAAACGCTTTCTTTGCATACCGCTCGTCATTCGTATAATAATAGGCATTTCCCAAAGTAAAGACGCCGTCTATCACTTTCGACAATTGGCTGGCATCCGAATACTTATTCCTTTCCGGATTGCGCTCTCCATCCCTACGGACATAAGGCAAGCCGTCAGCAGTTTTCGGGTTAGGCCACCAATAGGGCCCCATACTAATATAATCATGTTTATCTCCACTGGGCGGAAGAACCTTCTTATAGGTTACCGAGTAAGGTCCTTTCTTCAACTGTTCATCGGCCCGTTTTATCCAACCGGTTCTTTCATTCCGACCGGCCTCTGTACTCCGGACGTCCTCCATCCGTTTCATATCCAGACTCAGATACTTGTAGGATTCCTGAGCCGACACCCATCCAACACAAACGACAGATAACACCAACAATAAAAGCTTCTTGTTCATAACGCGGTCTTTTTGTATTATTCCTCAATGATTTTCTTCAACCGCATCAAAGCTTCCACATAATAATAGTCGGCATAGCTCAACGGCACATCCACTTCACTGCCAGCTTTAAAATAGCCGGTCGAATGTTTCAACACGAAATTGCAGTTCGTTCCTGCCTCGGCCAAATATTCGGGAGACGAAAGCGACCGCAACTGGTCTTCCGCATAAGCCAAATAGCCCGCAGCTTCAGACGACTGGTCTATCTGGCTCAACTCTATCAAAGCTGACGCCATGATGGCCGCAGCCGAGGCGTCACGGGTCGTATTCGGTATGTCGGGCGTATCAAAATCCCAATACGGGACCTTGTCTTCCGGCATACGGGGATGATTCATCAGGAACGAAGCAATGTGCTTGGCTTGTTGCAGATAAGCCTCATCGCCCGTTTCGCGTGCCATCATGGTATACCCGTACAACGCCCACGCCTGACCTCTGGCCCAGGCCGACTCGTCGGCATATCCCTGATGGGTCTGCTTTACGTCGGGAAGGCCTGTAATGGTATCATACGACACGACATGATACGTACTGTAATCTTTCCGGAAATGATTCTTCAGGGTAGTATTAGCATGTTCAGTCGCGATATTGATCAATGTTGTGTCTCCAGTTTCCTTGCCAGCCCAGGTCAACAACTCCAGGTTCATCATATTGTCTATGATAACAGGAAACTGCCAGTCACCATGATTCCACGAGCGCAGTGCTTTCACAACAAGATTGTATCGTGTGCTCAGCGAACGAGCTCCCTGCACCAATACGTCGCGATATTGCTTATTACCAGTCAGACGTAACCCGTTTCCGTAACTGCAATAAAGCATAAAACCCACATCATGGCTTGTCGTCACATATTGCACTTTCTCCAGACGATCGGTATACAACTCCGCATATTTCTTCAGCTCCGGCTTTTGGGTATATTCGTACAGATACCAAAGCTCACCCGGAAAGAAGCCGCTGCACCACCAATAGCAGTTACTTGTTTCCAGCTTTCCGTCCTTGATACTCTTGGGCAGACGCCCTTCCGCATTTTCCAGTTCCTTCGCCATTAGTACGGCCTGCTCAGCAGCCCTGTCAAGTCCTCTTGAGATGACGGATTCCATAGACTCGGTTTTCGGTTGTCCGACACAAGAAGAGAGGAGGCACACCCCCAATCCATATACCATTTTTGTAATTAATTCTTTCATAACTCTTTTCTCTTTATTTTATTTATTCTTTTCTTGTTTAAAATTCAATGACAACACTCTTCCCTGCGTATTCAGCCTGAGGCATTTGGACAATCATCTCAGTTACATCAGAAAAAGCATCGTATTCGTAAGAGGAAAGCATTGCTTTGTCAATAGGAAAACAATGTCCTTTTACAGACAAATGCATAGTCGACAACTTACGAGTAGGATCAGATACCGTCAGCGAAAGTATATTCCCTTGCGTATCAAAACGCAGCATATACATGCCGGGCGTATCCATTGCAAGAATCTTCCCTTTTCCACAATCCAGTTTACAAGCTTCATAGCATACAACATAAAGTACCCCGTTCTCCCGATGTTCTACCGCCTGCATCTGCCTGGTATTTGACAAAACCTGTACAGGAGAGTGTTTTACATATCTGGAAAGATGCTTCCTATCAACATGCGGAACCACATAATAGACATATTCCTTTCCACGAGGCTGTTTCCCATGATCAAGCAACAGTTTAAAAATAGAGTCTGTCACAATTGCCTTGGAAGAGCTGGTTTGGTGATTTACGCCGGCCCAGCTCCCCTTCACCAAATCATTCTTTATTTCAAGACTCTGAACCGTGGGGAAAATATAGCCTACATAATCGTGCCAAACCCAAGTCAGACAATCAGAAGAAATGCTGCCTGAAGCCAAGAGTCTCGTTTCATCAAATGTACCAGCCACGACCTCTCCAGACAAACGACATTGATTTATAGTTGTCACAATCGGGTATTCGGAAGCAGATTCGATACCAGTGCCCAAACAAACATACATGTCGTCAAAGAAGAACCAGCTTTTTCTGGCATGCAACGGATTATGAGGACTGGAAAAGTCGAATGCCGCCGCCCCATACAAACCGTCCGTCACACCGCCTACAAAATCCATTTCCCCCTTTTTCTGTATTTCCTTTTCGGAAGGCATCTCTTCCAACCGAACAGTTGTAGCGCCTGGGATACAGGACCAATCATAGACAGGAGCCAGATTAACATATTCCTCTCCATTCAAAGACAAATAATTGGTACCATCTCCCCTAAAATGATTTTTCAGTCCTTCACCATTATAAGGTTCCTCCATATTTCTGTTTCGGGAAGAAAACATTCGTACTGAAGTATAAAAACTGGGACGTTGGAATACAAAATGCTCACTCTGCCAGAAGAACTTAGCAAATGAAGCAGGAATATAGTCCTTGCCCTCCCTAGCCTTAACTACATTCTCCAGTTCTTCATGTCGGTAATCTGTAACTTTCATCAGCCTCGTTGGAGTAACAGAAGAAAAGACCAACCTTCCATGCCTTCTCGTTATATCTCTGTTCTGAATACCAGGATCTTCTATCCGTCCGTACACCATCTGTTTACAGATTCCGTCCAGATAATAATCGACTGCCATCCTGACAGCCTTCTCCGAAAAAGCATATCTGGTTCCGTTGACATTAGAGGCCCATTCTGCAAAAGCATCTACATAGCCCAATCCATACGACAACGTATTGTTGACACGATCTACACGATGATGAAAACTGTAATCAACCTGTATCCCTCTTTCCGTCGGTGCCACCAATTTGATTTCTCCTTCAATCACTTTCAGCACCATTTTCAGTTCCTTCTCGTCCCGACAGAACAAAGCCGTTTTGGCCTGCATGCCGGCAATCTTAATGCGGTCGCCACTAGGTCTGGCTCCCCATGCATTCAGATTTGCCCGCCGGGCGATTGGGAGCATACCCTCCTTTTGCTCTTCCCTCAGACTCTCATCCATCACTAGCAATAAAGAAATGAAAGAACCGGGAGTACCTATCTCATTATGCCACCAGTTGTCGCAACGGAAATCATGCGCCAACCAATATTTCAACGCCAAATCGAACTTCTCACGTAACTTTTCATCGCCCTGTAAAGGCGAACCAGACTGCCTGTAGGCACGTGCCATCAGCAACAGATTGTCCAGATGAATAGTATGACGGAAACCTGTACGAGATACATCCGTATAATCAATTCCCGGCCAAAATCCTTCAGGAGTCAAAGTACTCATAATTTGCTCAACCTTTTCAGCATCAGCCCGAGGTGCCAATACCTGTTCCACGAACAGACGACGCAACTTTTCTACATCATTGGCTGCAGACAATAGGGCTATACTTCCAAATAGAGCCAGTAACAAACAAATAAAAAGTTTAACTTTCATAGGGTAATAAATTAGTCAATTACAATTCATTTAGCCGTAAGCAAAACGAATTGCAAAAAATATCAAACAAATAGTCTTAACTAAGTTGATTCCTGCAAGTGATGCATTAAAATGAAATAACAATTACCGAAAGTATGTTGACTATCAGTTCATTATTCCAGCATATTACTTGATATCTCCAAAGCAGAATTCGGGCTGAAAGCATATCCTATCAAAATTCAGGATATTCTGAACATATGGCGCCTCACTTCTATGAAAATATAGTTTCCATTTATCTATTCTTTCATCCACAAATAACCATACAACCAGACTCATAAAATATTTGAGTGCTTTGGAATATCATTTCAGCCCGTAAAACCATCTTTTGTTCACTTTATATCCAGTACATCCTATGGTATCCTAATTTTAACAGTTCGTTTTTCTTCAACTAATTTTGGCCGTGCATATCTTCCTATCCTTTTCCCATGGCAGGATAGAATAGTATGACATCATTCCTAAAACGACTTATCACGTGTAAACCGTTTTCGCGCCGATATCAGTTCCACAAGATTCTTCTCCAAACTTTCCTCAGTTGCGTTGTCAGATACCCATCTACACAGAGCCCAAGGTTATGCATTTAAAAAATGATGGAATACTGTTAATTCACCAAAATCATTGAATTATGCTATTCTATTCCTTTTTCAGCTGTTAGCATATATTCCTCATCTATTTTTCTTACTCTTTAAAATACATACTTGACAATATTTCGACGACCAAAATTGACATATTTTAAACTTATCAATAACGATTCTATTGTTTAATCTTAATTTATTAGCAAGAATCTATTGAATTGAATAATAGAGCTATCATAAAACATACATCTATTTATACAAAATATTATAGTTACTTTGAATGATAGAATCTTCCATTTCTAATACGCAATTCTAGCTGTGCCTCAAACAGTGACTGTGGAAAGACCGTTTTTCCTTGTTCTACCCAAACTCCATCTGGTCTATCTGTATTATTATGCGTTCCAGAACTCTTAGTACCCTTACTTCCAATACTATAATTTTTAGCTGATGCCCATGGGCTTTGAACGCAAATCCTTTTAGCTATACAATTCCACAAATACTGATTGGCTCCAGCCCATCCATGGCCGGTTCCCCAATTTCCACGATCCTGTACCAATATATCGCCATCACTATCTATATTATCATATAACGTTCCTACATTCCAACGTTGATGAGGTCCCGTATCAGCATGAGCATTTCTTATTTTCACATTAGTAAACACGTTAGGACCAACTCCCTTAGAGCCTGTGACACAATCATGGCGTCCATGAGATGTTTCACAATTCCGAACTAAACAAGCCGAAGCGTCTGATATCAAGAAAGAATAAAGTCTACCACCTTCACGTTTTGCAACACCATCCAAACATTTACAATTTTCAATTGTAACGAAAAGAGATTTATCTCTAATTTCAGCCAGTCCATAAGCAAAATAACGAGAGGTGACATTACGAATCCAACTATGCTCCGTCTTAGTTATATCCACTGCCGTCCAACTATGTTCCTCATCATTAAAATATCCAGTTTTATCTCTCTTGGTTTCATCAAATTCACTAACGATCTGCATATTTTCTATTCCACAATGACTTATACGACCTTGTATTTCCGATTTATAAACAGCACCTCCACCATATTTCTTTTCCATAGACATTAGTATTGGGTTATCAAAATGGAGTGTATCACCTATTATTCGTGTAATAATACGCTCATAATCCAAGTTATATCCCTTGGCAGTCCAATTAGATCCACTATTGTCCCCAGGTGCATATATTTGATCCATCCGTAAATCATGAATCCAGTTATCTGTCCCAGGACGGAATATAGTCACATGATCTCCTTCATGGAAATCCATTACATTGTTAACAGTTACCCAAAAACGACCGACAGGTACATAGTCATCCTTTATATTATATGCTGCAGGAGCAGAAGGATTAAGCTGTCCACTTCCTTTGATATTAATCAGTCTATGATGTTCGTCTCCATCCTTCACACCTGCTGCGATTAATTTAGTGCCATTCTCATCACTTCCCTCACCACGTAATACAATTCCACTATTTTGTATATACAACTCATGCTGGATACGATAAATACCACTTTTCAACAATATAGCCCCCCTGAAATCTCCATTTAATGGCATAGCCGATAGTTCATCAATAGCCTTTTGTATCATAGCCGTAGCATCCTCGCTTTCTCCAGGAGAGGTCAAAGTTATTTTTACAGGCACACCATCCGGTATCGGGACTTCACTTCCCATATATCCAACATGGCTAAAGTCCGGTAAGGTTGTACCGAATTCATCTTCCAGTAAAGCCAAATCAAAACTGGTCTCGACTTGTGGATAAACAATAGATGAAGTCATGAAATCCTGAATAACAGTTATATCTTCTTTAAGTCCTGCTGCCACAATACGAATCATTGCCACCCGTTGACGAGTTATAGGATTGGCATCCACTACCACAACAAGAACATTATTTGTACCTTCTTTCACATCAAAGTTTACCCAGTTTGTCATTGATGTTACCACCTCTGCTTTCCACTCAACATTACAATCAATGTTAATTTCCTGAATACCCCCCTCCGCTGTAAACCGCAGCGAACTTGGCTGTACCTCCAATTCAGGAACAACACTCTCCTGTTCTATCCTCAGTTCGCTCTTCTGACTACCGCTGGAAACTAGAACCGTAGCAATACGTTTCTCACCGGTATTATTGGCAGCAACTTTTATAATAAGCATAGAACGATCAGATACACAAGTACACCAATCTGACCCAGCAGTCACTTTAACTTCCCAATCTCCAGTTGAAGTTACATTCACACTTTGTTCTCCATCTTCAGGACCAAAGAATAATGTTGATTCCTCTAACTGTAATGAAACATCATTTTCCACATCATCCGAACAAAACGAAAATATAATAGGAATAAAGAGTAATACCAAACACGACAAAAGACTAAAATATTTTATTCGACCACACAGCATATAAGTAACCTAATTAAGAAATTAAAAATAAAAGAAGAATGTACCTACAGCAAGCAGCCAATATGGTACATTCTTCTTTTCGTTACAAATCAATTAAACTTAGAAAAACTGCATAAACCTTCCGCAAAACCTGCATAAACAGGTTTACGCATATAATCTTTAGACCATAATCCTCTCTCATCGTCAACAATCTTCTCCTTCACAATTCCCCCCCATTGATTCACAGGGACTTGTTCTGCATAAGTAGACAACACAAAGGTATAAAAATCCGACATCTTCTTTTCTTGTTCCAACGTACGATTCGCAGCAGGAACTTCTATCCCCGTAACATCTACCATATTCATATCAAGAGCTGATATACGAATCAACTTACCAGTAGCTGCCAACTGTGCAAAAGCGTTTTTTATATGTTCCTCCTGAAGTTCTTGCGCAGTTTCATCAAGCATATATGTCAGATGCATCGTTGTTGAGATACCGTCTATAACCGTTTTATTATCACTTTCCCATTGATTAATCCAATGTATCAAGCTTTTCAATCTATCAAAATCTGCAATCAGATCTGTTTCGTTTACATACAAATTCAAATTTTCAGGCCCATATCGACGTACCAATTCTACAATTATCCGTGGATAATCTGCACCTAAATAATCTCCCCAATAAAAATCAGAGTCATTTCCATTATTAACCGATTGTAGATCATAGTAACCATCCCCGTCCATATCAACCACCGCCAAAGGCTTATCTATTACATTCCAATTTTCCACTACATCTTTTGAAGCTTCCATTAAGCCACCGATCCATTGGTCCATAGCCCAAATTAAAGTATCTTTCTTTTCTTCAGGAGTTTGAGGAATACCACCTGCAATCTCATAATACACAGAAATGTCATCAAACCAAATTGTACCATCAACCTCACCTACATTCAAATAAAAACGATAAATATTGCCTGAGACATTTGGACAAGAAACTGTAACTTCTTTCCATTCTGTAGATACATCAATATTCGGAGTAAATTTTCCAATTGCAGTAGAACTTCCGTTTTCTCTAAATTCCGACGATATTGTACAATTTCTGCTGGCCTTTACTTTCAGGTTCAAATAATAAGTTGCATTTTCTACTGCAGGAATTTCCGGCGAAAATTGCACAACCGTTTGACCTTTCGTAGCAGCATAACCGCTACCAACTATAATCTTATATCCCTTAGTTCCATTATAGCCTTCACCTTCAACAACTTTCCAGAAGTTACCATGATTCTTTATCGCATCTCCCCAAGCGCTCCATTTCCCCCCCTCTATGGTCAATCCATTCTCAAAATCAGTCTTCACCAAATATTCTTTCTTCATAGAGGAAGAACGAGTCTGAATTGTTTGCTCATCAGATAATGGCTTATCAGCAAGTAAAGTATTCAAATAAGTCACATTCTGATTCTCAGAACTACAAATTGCATGTCCAAAAACAGTCATATTTATTTTTTGGGCACTTTCAAAGAAAGTCTTCATAGGCTGAAAATTCATACTCCCATCATTTTGGACACAATCTCCATGCCACATACCACTAAGAGGATATAATTCATTAAAGTTCGAACCGACCAAACCATAAAGTATCTCCCCTTTAATAATATCTGAGGTATTTACTGCAGCTCCTACACTAACAAGAGAAGCATCATCCACATAAGATCTCAAAGTTGAATATTCATTTAGATATTCATATTTTATAATATCCTCCGGTTTTTCCACCTCAAAATCCGCCCAATTGTTTTCTGCACAAGAGATAGATATACCTAATACAGAAACCACATATAATAAAGCTTTATAACTCTTCATATTCCAATCTTTGAATTAGTCATTCTACATATTTCGGTGTAAATTCTTCTGGGACAACTCCCCTTCTCTGCCAAACCAAAGTATCTTTAGTAGCAACTTGCTTAACCTTAAAATCAATCTGATAATCCAAATAAAGGCCATCACGATCTTTATTCCCCCATGCAAGTTTTTCAGAATCTTTTAAATATTTACCAGACCCTGTAGCCGTATATTGGCTACTAGCAGATGTTATGGTACATTCTCCTTTTTCATTAAATGTCAACAATAAATCACAAGTCAAATCAGTTGGGGTTCCAGTTTCATCAACATGTTTAATTGCAACTGGGAAAATCACTGAATTCAAAGTTTGAGTCGTAGTCGAACAAATTTCATCCTTCTCCACATTTGGCTGGTGACGAACTACTGTTGTAGTCTTACCATTTTCTGTTATCTTATCGACACCTCTACGTAAATAATACGCATGATAGGGATTAATATATTTCACACAATAAAGAACGTAATCCATCGGTTTTACGTCCCAATATGAAGAATTAGTACGTACAGGGGTATCACCCTCAATGAGAGGTACACCTGACAATATACGATCTGCACCTGTCTGATTCTTAATAACAACAGGTATTACGTATGTATTCTTTAGCGCAGCCGGATCTGCAAAAAAAGCATCAGTCAACTGAACTTCTACACCTCCTTGATGTTTACCATTAAAATAGATTTTATTATCTGCTAATGAGTAATAATTCTCTGGCATCGGAAGTACACTCGAACCATCTTCGAAAAATAAATTATCACACAATGTATTATCTACAGCAATATCCAATTTGATATCACGCCCTTCATAGGCTCCACCCATCGTAGCATATATTTTACATTTATGCTGATTATCCAAACTAGTGTCATAATTATCCTCACCTAGTACAATAGTACGTACAGGATACTGATAAGGGAAGTAGACAGAAACTCCACCTTCATAATCAGGAAAATCAATGCCCCAATTTTTACATGAAAATAGGGTCAGACACACTCCTCCTGTCAACAATATCAATAAATTCTTAAACATTTTCATATCTAATCTAAATTTAATGGATTAATTTACCAACCAGCGTTCTGTTCCAAATTATTATATTTCTGAATTTCACTATATGGGATAGGACCATAATACATATAGTCTTTATATCTACGTTCTTCTGCATCAAAAGGCAAATAGACTAATGAACCAGCTCCTTCTACCTTCTGAATTTCAATTCCTTCTGCTGTTTCATTAAGTTCCTCAAGTCCAACTTTCCAACGACGTAAATCCCAAAAACGGAAATTTTCAAAACAAAGTTCCAAACGACGTTCATTGCGAATCAATTCACGCATTTTATCCTTATTATTTTTGGCTTCTTCCAAATAGGGATCACCATTCATCACACCTACACCAGCTCGTGAACGAATCGCTTTTATTACATCATAAGCAGAATAATTATGTGCCCCTTTACCTAAAGGTCCCCAAGCCTCATTAGCAGCCTCTGCATATGCTAAGAATATTTCTGTATAACGAATAAATGCCGTATAGTGTTTTTGCGTACTTGTTGAATTGGGAGTAAGATTAATATCTGAACGTAACTGCTTGCGCAAATAATACCCTGTTCGAGTAGATTTTCCATTTTCTCCATTCAAACGGTCTAAATTATCTCCGTAAACACCCGTTATAATGACACTATTCTTTACCCCTTGTGTTTCACCATTCACCAATACATAAGTTTTCAATCGAGGGTCACGATTTTCATATGGCTGAGTAGAGTCAAAAGATCCACGAGGATCATCTATAGGGTAACCATTTGCCATCGGGAAAGCATCTACCAAATTTTGGGTTGGATTTACTCTCCCCTTTCCATAAATTGATGGAGGATAATTATCCGCTTCACGAGTGTTATTATCTGAGATACGACCGCGCCATAGAATTTCTTGTGGATTATCACCTGCAGACAAGTTAGCAATCTCATTTACATTTGTGTACCAAGTCCACCCATCCGTATCCATTCCAGAAATACCCCCAATACGATCGAGTACTATAGCTGCATTATCAGCTACATTTTCCCACGTAATTCCAGATTCCTCACTAAATGCAGGACTGGCGGCCATCAATAAAAGTTGAGTTCGAACAGCTTCAATTATACGATTACTAATTCTCCCTTTCATATGTTGACCAAAAGCACGATTATAGCTTTCAACATTAGCACCTTCCTGAATATATTTCTCAGGAATTTCATTAACAGAAGATACATCTCCAAAGTCTAAAGGCAGTAACTCCATTGCTTGATTCATATCAGCTAATACCTGTTCTACGCATTTCTGATAGCTATCACGTGGTTTATTGAAATCTGAACTAGCATCTTCCGCTTCTAAATGCAAAGGCACTCCTAATAGTTCTCCACCGTTAGATTTTCCTGCGTGAGTCTGAAGCAAGAAGAATGTATGTAATGCACGCATAGCATAACACTCTCCTTTATAATGCATATAAAACATTTTATTGGCAGATTCATCTTCCGTCCAAGTAATTTGGTCAATATGCTTCAATACCAAGTTTATATTTTGTATTGCATAATAATGTCTTTTCCATCGTGATAAAGGATCACTATTAGAAGCCCAACTTCCCGTTGCCATTTTAAGATAACTATTATTAATATCGTTTGAAACGGCATCATCAGTTGCTAAATCACTCTGCGGAGCAGTAGTATATGGCAATAAAGCATAAGCTTGCCCTAAAATTCCCTGCGCAAAAGTCGGCTGACTATGCATCATGTTTTCATCATATATATTTTCCAAAGCTGGTTCAAACATATCATCACACGAACTTAGCAAAGGGATACAAAACAGCAATATTATCAGTTTACTTTTCATATTTCTTGTAGTTTTTGATTTAGAAAGTTGCTTTTATACCCAAATTATAAAAACGAGTTTGAGGCGCTGAACCTATATTAGTTTCAAAATGTTCACGTTCCTTCGAAATAGTCAATAAGTTCGCTCCACTCACATAAGCAGAAAGATCTTTAATTAGCTTCCCACGCAGCATTTTCTTAGGGAGATCATATGTCAACTGAATTTTAGCTATATCAAAACGACTCTTATTGCATAACCAAAATGTTGAACTCGTAAAATTATTATTTCCATTACCTGTGGTCAGACGCGGATATGTAGCTGTTGCTGCCGTTTCAGGTGTCCAACGTCCACGCACTACTTTTGAATATTTATCTTCACCAGATATCCAATAATAATTTTGATTATTCTTAAGGAATTGCCCACCTATATATCCAGTGCCCAATACAAACAAGGTGAAGTTCTTATACTTAGCTGTCAAATTAAGTCCCATCGTAAAAGGTGAATTAGATTGCCCCAAAGCAACCTGGTCTTTTGAATCAATCACATTATCATTATTCTGATCTTTATATCTCAAATCACCAGGCTTAGGGAGTCCTCCACCCAAAGTAGTCTGAGAAGGAGCAGAGGCTATTTCATCCTCCGTGTTAAAGAATCCCAAACATTCATACCCCCAGATAGTACTCAGTTCTTTACCTTGGCGATATTGATAAGTATATTCATAATTACTATCGTCTCTACGAGTTGCTTTCGTTACATAATACGTACCATTGATACCTGCTGAGAAATCCACTTCACCCAAACGAGTATTATAATTCAACGAGAAGTCAAATCCCATTCTACAATCATTATTATAATTAATATAAGGAAGAATATTTTGCTCATCTGAATAATCAAAATAACTTGGGAATAGATTAGAAGATTGTATGATACTTCCTTCAAGGGAATTAATGAAAAAAGAAGCATCAGCTGTCAATGTACGATTCCACAAAGAAGTTCGAATATTTGTAGAGAATTCCTTTCGTTTAATAAATGTCAGATCCTCATTACTTCCTCGTAAAGCATAACTCAACTTCATGCTACCACCATCATACCATCCCCAACTAGAGCCAGCTAAATTATAACCTCCTTTATACATATAATAATCAATACCTATATCTGTATTCAGAATACTACCACTTGCACTAATCATCAACTCATCTACAGCAGAACCTTTCAAGAAGTCTTCTTCTGCCAGATTCCAGCCAATAGTCAATGATGGAGAAAAAGCATTACGATGTCCCTCTGCCAAACGAGCTGAATGGATCAAAGAACCACCAAACTCTGCATAATATTTATGTTGGTAATTATATGACGCTTGGATACCAAGATTTGCATTACAAGTTCGGTGATATTCCCCCGAAAATGTCTGCTGGAAACCGCTAACTAATAACATTGCATCCAGTTGATGCCCTCCATCAAATACTCGATTATAATCAAAATGTGCATTTAAGGACACAGTTCGGTCCGATACACTACCACTAATATTCTGTTTCCCAGAATTTTCATCATTAGTAGCACTCTTTTCTATACCAATAATCATATCCTGGCCATTGTAATTTCCCCAAGTAGGAATAAAAGTTGCATATTTTCGATCGTACTTCGTATTATAGGAAGTGGCATAATCCATCGAGAATTGTGTATGAAATGATAAGCCATTTAGCACTTTTCCTAAATCAATGTTTACACCCGCATCAAATTGAAGATTACGTTTCGTAGAACTACTCTTACCAGCAGCATAATAATCGGCAAAAACATTTGTCAAATCCTGCTGGGTTCCTGCCAAGAAATATTTTCCATCAATAATATTATTGGAAGTCTTTAACAATTCCCATACAGCTGTAGCATTAGGATCAATCATACTAAGCGGAATCAAAGGAGATATACGGTTAGGGCGGAATGTCGATGCCAACTCCCAATAATTTCCTCCGACGGTACCTTTTGAATTAGCAAAAGAAACGTTAGAATTAACATAAGCCGAAACAAACTCATTGATATTCACATCAACATTACCACGCACACTAAACCGATCATTCCGATTATATTTACCTTGGCCAAAATTCATTTGACTGCCATTATTAAAATAACTAATGTTCGCATAAAAGCGAGCACGTTCACTTCCAGCCATAAGTTCTGCCGTAACATCCGACCGATTATAAGCTTTCTGGATGTAATCTGACGAATAGAAATCAACATTCGGATAACGATAAGGATTTACTCCCGTACTCGAATAATAAATCTCATCAGTACCATACTTCGGTTCCAATCCATCATTCTGAAGAGCCTCATTATAAAGTGTCATATATTCAGCAGAGCCCAAATATTCTGGATAAGCTTTAGCTACATTCCAACCAGTATTGGCACGTACATCAATCTTCAATGAAGAAACCTTACCACGTTTGGTTGTTACAAGAATAGCACCTTCAGCAGCACGACTACCATAAAGTACCACAGCTTGAGCTCCTTTTAAAAAAGTAATGCTTTCAATTTCATCAGGCTTCACAGAACTCAAATCACGTGGTGCACCATCAACCAAAGCCAAATAGTCATTTAACCCCCAAAGAAGGCTATTATGCCAACCACCTACAAATGCCTGCATATTATCCAATGTACCAGTATAATAATTCTTCTCCATCAAATCTTCTACATTAACAACTGATACACCTCCCAATCGATCTTTAGATGCTATTTTACGATAAGCAATTTGCACTTCTTTATTATCAGGAATCACCAATGAATCTCCTATCAACTCATTGCTACTTTGAGCTCCTATTGGATTCCATGCAGATACCAACAACAAAGATAATGAAAGAAGTTTTTTATGTATATGTTTCATTTCTGTTCACTTTTATAGTTAATACATTACCAGCCAGGATTTTGTGGGAATTCCGGATACAAATACACATCATCATTAGGAAGAGGAAGCCAGTAATGCTTTACTCCATATACACGTTTAAGAATTACTTCTTCCCTCCAATTGGCCACACGAGCATTACGAGGATCATTATTTTCAAAGAAATCATCATCCTCTAAACGATCAAATTCTTGAGATGTTTTAATATTATAAGGATACTCTGTCAAAAGTAACCATCGCTGTAAATCGTTAAAACGAAAACCTTCGAATGATAATTCTACAGCTCTTTCACGACGAACTTCATCCATGAATTTATGCGGATCGCTTACGTAAGATGCAGCAACATGTCCCGCTCCACAACGATCTCGAATAACATTAATTGCCTCTTCAGCTGTTTTACTAAAATTACTAGCTTTATAAGAAGCCCCACTGATAGCAGCACCTGCTTCTGCATACATTAGATAAATATCAGCCAAACGCATATAAGAAGCATGCGTTTGGAATGCTTGAGCATCCGTATAAGCCAAATCATGTTTATTTGCTGTATGAGGAACTAATTTATGAATAAAATAGCCGGTACGACTTCCTAACACAACATCCCTCATCTTTCCATTTGTACTCAATGTACAATATGTGAAATCATAATCCGGATTATCCTTCGTCAAATTCTTATTTAAGTATTTGAAACCATCAAACATAAAATCATGATAAAAACGAGGATCGCGTCCCTTGAAAGGATGTTCTTTATCAAAACCAGAATTAGGATCATCCAATGGAAGCCCATTAGCCATACCATAATAATTCACATAATTAGCAGTAGGCATTTTTATGTTATTACCTCTGACACCTAAACCATTCATTTTAGGACCATATTGAGTTACAAATCCCCATAAACTTGTATTATTTGAACTCAACAATCCTCTAAAAATGGCTTCGGTAGTACCTGGCATTTTCCAATTCTGCTTAAGAGTATAAAATACATCCGTATAACAATTTGCCGCAGACTTAGATTTCTCATGATCATAAATATTATCATATTTAAATTCTGCAAGTGCATACTGAGTTTGGCCACTTTCTACCAAAGTCAACAATTCTCCAAATGCTTCAGCTGCTTTTTTAGCATAATCCTTATTATAATCGTAAGTTTTTGTTCCCCCCAGTTGGGCTCCATGTTCCATCAAAGGGCTAGCAGCCCACAAATAAACCCTACCGAGATAACCCAAAGCCATAATCTTATTTATACGAAGGTCATTTTTCCCCAAAGTATTTTTCCCAACCTCTGTATCATCCCAATTTATTGGCAACAAATCGGCTGCACGACGAAAATCAGCAGCGCATCGATCTGCACACTCTTGATACGACAAGCGAGGCAATTTCAATTCTTCAGAAGGACCAAATGTTCTATCGACATAGGGTAAACCACCTACCCATTGTATCATTTCTTCATGCCACCAAGCACGAAAGAAATATAATTGACCTTCAATCAAATCCCGTTCTTCTTGAGTTGCATCCACCAACTTGTCCAGATTCTCCAACCCTAGGTTTGCCTTACGTATACAATACCAAGCATTTTGCCACAAGGCCTGCAAACGTACCTTATTATGTCCGTCAAGTCGTGTCGGATCCGATTTTGAGTTATAAAGCCAAGTTTGATTATCATTCAACCACTGCCGGAAATTACCCAAATCAAATTGATTCGTAATTTTACTATCACCCCAACTGACATTTTGAATCTCATCTTCACCGAAATTATGATCTGCAGTACCTCCTCCTGCTTTCTGCTTATCAGGTATAGCATTATACATTTCTTCAATATATCCTTGGAAATTGAAGAAATTCTTAAAAGCGTCATCACTTGAGACTATAGCATCTACCTCCCTGTCCAAATATGCCGTACACCCACTGAAAACAATGGAAGAACAGGCGAACGAAAACACATATAATGATCTAGCAAATAATCTTTTTATTTCCATACTTACATTTTAAATTATAATGAAAATTTCACGCCCAAATTTACACGTTTCATGATAGGATAAGCTCCAGAACTAGTACTTGCGCCCGTGAAATTACCTTCACGATCATCAGGCATACGTGACCACATCCATAAATTATTACCGCTAATGAAAAGTCGTAAATTGGAAACACCAATCTGACGGGTCCAATTATTTTTAAATGTATAAGAAACTTCCACGTTTTTCAAACGTATAAAAGAAGCATCATATACATACTGGGTCCCATTGTAAGCAGCTACCGGCTTAGTCAACCAACGGGGAGTTACAAAATCTGCAGAGTTTCCAGCCTCAGCCCACCAAGTACCTGTATCAAACACTACATTATAACGATTATTGAAACAATTCAATTGTACAGCTCGACTTACATTGTTCACACCATAAAATTGAGCAAAACAACTGAAGCCTTTCCATTCAAAGCCAATAGTCGCATTATAAGTATTTTGTGGAGTAGTAGGATGTCCATACGGTGCCTGATCATCCTGATTTATCACTCCATCACCATTGAAATCTATAATGTAATAATCACCTGGAATACGACTTTCATTATTAGAATCATGCTTAGGACTTCCATATAATTCATCATATGAACCAATAAATCCATCATCCAAATAATAACGTCCTTGCCCCATAGGATAACCTGCAGCTTGACGATAACTCGGTAAAAGAGGCATATCATCTTTTACAATTACCTTATTTTCGGCATGTGTCATGCTCATATTAGCCCACAAACGCATTCCATTCTCCAATTTCTTGTTAAAACGTAATTCCAACTCATAACCTTTGGTATTTACTTTACCCTTATTAATTGTTGCTGGCGTTGCTCCAAAATAAGAAGGAACAGCACGTGTAGAACCATTAATCAAGATATCCGAACGCTTATCACGGAACACTTCAATACTACCAGCGAACAAACCATCCAACAATGCATAATCAATACCTAAATTTAGTTTTCTTACTTTTTCCCAATGAACATCGTCATTTCCTATAACCGATTCCCTATACCAGCTATAAGGGCTCTTACCACCTCTCTTTGTTGGATCCATATAAGCCTGCCAACTGCTATTATATGCCCACTGATCTTGAAAAAGCCATCTGCCACTAATATTATCATCACCAATTTCACCGTAAGATACCCTTATTTTCATCATATCCAAGATCTTCTTCTCTCTTAAAAAAGCCATAAATGGTTCTTCACTAATCATCCAACCAATAGCGCCAGAGTTAAAAAAGGCAAAACGATTGTCCTTGCTGAATTTCTCTGAACCATTATAAGCACCATTGTATTCAATAAAATACCGCCCAGCCCAATCATAGGTTGTACGGAAAGCCCAATCTTCACGGAAATGAGGAATCTCACTACCCTGAGCTACCTCCTGACGACTAAACAGCCCCATAGCTGTCACACTATGTTTCCCGAAATCGCGCGCCCAATTCAATTGTAACTGATAATTCAAACTGCGCCGAGTTGCACCATTATTTACAGAACCACTTTCAACAACCCAGTCCCAAATAGGATACATATCAAATTGATTATTTGTCTCAAATGGGAATTGATAAGTGACATTTCCTGTATCTGGGTCTATATATTTTCTCCGTTGGTTAGAACCATTATTGGATTGAGGTTCACTAATCCCTCTATCATCTTCCTGAAACGTATTATCCCAAGCTATCATTCCCCTAAAGCTCAATCCCTTAGTAATAAAATCCAATTTTTGTTCCAACACAAAATCAGTCGTAATTCTAGTTGTTGTATGCTGAGCAGCTCCACCTGTAGCTATCAAATCCACCGAATTATACATATTAATATCAGATGGATAATAACCTAAAGATCCGTCACTATAAACAGGAAGAAAAACATCCGGTGGTGTGGTATATACACCAGCCCAAGCTCCAGCTTGTTTACTTGCCGATCCACTAGTGGCACTACTGTAATAATAAGGACGCTCAGTTTGCCCACTTGACCCTGCCAAACTTACTTTAAAGACTGTGGTTTTAGTTATATTAAAGTCTAGATTGGTACGCATATTAATACGATCATAACCAAACCCATTATCATAACCACGTCCTGTTTTAAATTCACGATACAAGTCTCCTTCATGTACATAGTCCATTGACGCGAAATATTTTACAACTTTCGTGCCACCACTAATATTAACATTAGCGTTATAGGACATAGCAAAGTCTTTGAAAAGTACATCCTTCCAATCCACATTCGGATAACGTTCTCGTTGTTCTACAGTTGTTTGATTTCTAAAATTATCTATAAACGATTGTGGACGAATATCATTCCATGAGTCAGGATTCAGATTCAATTCATGTTCAATAATCATATTACGTGCCATATAAGCGTCATAAGAATCCAATTTGTCTGGAAGACGAGAAGGTGTCTTCATAACAGCGTTAGCCGACACATTTATTTTTGCTTTGCCTTCCGCACCTCTCTTTGTAGTTATCAAAATTACACCGTTAGCACCTTTTACACCATAAACAGCTGTTGCGGAGGCGTCCTTTAATACAGACAAAGTCTCAACAGAAGCCATGTCTACACTACTCATCGGACGTTCCACCCCATCAACCAAGACTAAAGGATCACTATTATTCCATGAACTAGCACCACGAATCGTTATCTTAGGTTCTTCACCACCCGGCATACCGTTATCTGAAGTTGTAATAACACCCGGCAAATTACCAGTTAATGCAGCACCTATATCTGTAATACCTGCAGCACGCTCCAATACCTGTCCAGTAGTCTGAGTAATAGCACCTACTACACTTGCCTTTTTCTGCTGCCCATAACCAACAACAATCACTTCATCCAATTGCTGCGAATCATCCTCCAATACCACACGAATTAACTTTTTCGAGTTAGCTTTAACTTCCTGTGATTTCATTCCAATAAAAGACACAACCAATGTTGCATTCTCATTCGGAACAGACAAGGTGAAATTTCCATTAAGATCTGAAATTGTCCCCACCGCTGTATTCCCTTTCAATACGACAGAGGCCCCAATTACACTCTCGCCATTGGAATCCAAAATAATTCCTTTTACTTGCAGCCTTTGTGCCTGTAATTCCAGTCCCAACATTAACATTAACAAAAGCAGGCAAGGAATCTTTAAAATTTTTGTCTTACATTCTTCCATTACATTTTTTTTAAACATTTTCATAACTAGATTTTAAGAAAACTTAGTCTACTGCAAAATATCATTGCCTTTTACAGTCACATTAGTCCAGCTATTAGCCACTTCTTGAGTCTTTCATGATACAATAAATTAAGTTAGATATCCATTAATACTACATCAAAACATTTCCAAAGGCATAATGCAAATAAAGCATTTTAATAAAAAAACGTCTTTAAAATTTGCTCCAAACTTTATAGAAAATATATCATTCTCAATCTATCATCAATAGATTACTACTCTACTAGTCCATAACGCACTAATAATATTACACTTACATATTCACACATATTATCAACTTATGTACAAGCAGTCGACAAAACTTAGCCGTTCATTGGTCAATGCTCCATCTGGAATCTTACAACACAATTAACACAAATATACATTTAAAAATAGCAAGCTACCAACTATTAATAAAATTTTGGGTAACAATATTTAGTATTCTCACCACACACTAATTGTCTGATTGAAAAATTTACCCCACATTAACTACCAACCTTACTTTCGTGAGAACGTCTAAAGACACAAAAGCTACTAATCGGCAATCAACTGTATATAAACCTATTATCCCTTATATAATCTATAAAATATCATAATAACAGATAGCTACATTATACCATATATCCTAATCAAATTCATCAAATAAATGAATTCCAATTCAACTCAAAGAGTATCATCCGCAGCAATCATTTCTCATCCACTATCTCAAAAAATTTCTCTGAGTTTAAAGACAAATTTATTTCCGGCAGTTTTTCATCCAGCTCCAAACGAATAACGGTAGCAACTTTATCAGGCATCTCCTTTGGCAACAAGATTTCCAACGAATTATTTCGCATATTTACTGGCAATGAAGTTTCGTCAACTAACAAGGTAGCATGTTTTGCCACGAAATTACCTTCCAAACACAATTTCCCATCAGATGGCCACTCAAACACACATAAGTATAATATAGAATTCTTAGCATTATCTTTCCGGGTACATTCTCCCCATAAAGGATGGAGATTACTCCGTTGCGTTCCATAAATAGCTTCACCATTTCTGCCCAACCAGTCGCCTAATTCATCCAAACAATGCCGGGCTTGGGTAGGAACGTTTCCCATAGCATCAGGTCCAACATTAAGCAAATAATTACCTCCACGTGCCGCAATCGTTATCAGATTACGGATTATCTCTTGTGAAGATTTCCAGTTCTTCTCCCAGCTCTTGTATCCCCATGAACTCCCGATATTCATACATGTTTCCCAATATACCCCATCAACATCTTTTGCAGCAGGTACACGCCCCTCAGGCGTCTTATAATCCCCTGGAAAATTAGGACGTTTTAACCGATCATTCACAATTATATGCGGATATTTAGCTAATTCATCCATAATATCCTGAGCTTGTTTATCAGTAATATTTTGTGGGGTATCAAAGAAAATGACCCCTAAATCCTTCCCATAGCGAGAAAGCAACTCACGAATTTGTGGTAACGCGACACGATAAAAGTAATCCTCAAATGAAACAGTATATTGCAAACAATCCCATGCACCACCATGAACACGCGTATATTCATCGATTTCCACAGAATCAGGATTATCCCATCCTTCATTCATCCGTTTACGGGCTGTACTTCCACCCGCATTACACCAATCCTGAGATTGCGAATAATAAAAACCTATTTTCATTTGATAACGGCGACAAGCCTGCACAACTTCATCTACAATATCTCGATGAAAAGAAGTATAATCCACAATATTGAAAGGACTTGCTTCACTCTGAAACATAGCAAAACCATCATGGTGTTTAGTTGTGAAAACAATATATTTCATACCAGCGTTACGTGCCATCAAAACCAAACTGTCGGCATTAAAATGAACAGGATTAAATGTCGTAGCCTTAGCACGATATTCACGTACAGGAATTTTACATCGATTCATGATCCATTCAGCCCCTCCACGACGTTGTTTGTATCCATTATAGACACCGCCATACAAGCAATATGGTCCCCAATGAACAAACAACCCCAACTTTGCATCCTGCCACCAACTCATTTTCTCTTTTGCTGGCAACGGACTTTGGGCCACACACTCCATTACTACTAATACACATGAATAAATGAGAATTAGAAATCGTTTCATTGTTTACTTATTTAAAATGGTTAAATTCAGATTCTTATGCCGGGCCATTAGCTGAGCAACATAAAGAGAACGGGGGAATATATTCGACTCATTCTGACCTTCCCAACGAGCATCCGGACGACCGGACAAACGTCCTTGCACTTTCTTACCCTTCAAACCAATGCAATAATTATCGCCCGAAGCCCATGGAGACTGGATAGCTGCCCCCTTCGCCCTACAATTCCATAACACCTGAGTAACTCCAGCCCATCCGTGACCCGATCCCCAGTTGCCGCGATCCTGTACATTAATCTCGCCATCGGTATAAACGTTATCATACAAAGTCCCAGATGCCCAACGATGGTGCGGACCAATATCTGCATAAGTTTGCGATGCGATACAATTGTAAAACACATTCGGACCACATACTTTGGCACCTGTCACAAAATCATGCCTCCCTTCCGTTGCTTGACAATTCATAAACAAATTCTGCTGCCCGCAATTATTAAACGAATAGCGGAACCCACCTGTTATCATAGACTTCATTTCCAGACAACGGCAATCTGCCACCGTCACATTCTTGGAAGCCGTATCACAACTTATACCAGCATAACCGAAATAACGACATGTAATATTACACGCCCAACAATTTTCAACCTTATCAAAGAGTAAACCGATCCACCCATGGTTGGTATCCTCATAATCTTCAAACTCAGACTCTAAACATATACTCATGACACCAACTTCACGGATACGTCCATTAAACGAATATTTATAAACTTCTCCACCGCCATACTTTTCCTCCATCTGCATGACAATGGGATTATCAATATATATCCGTTTACCTTCTACCTTTATGACCTCACGTTCATAGGAAAGATTATATTCAGAAGCTTTCCATTGGCGGGTACCCTTTCGTTCCACAATACAATCCATCCGAATATCATGAATCCACTCATCTGTACCGGGACGAACAACAATTACACGATCACCTGGACGAAAAGCATTGGATTTCTCCACAGTAAGAGAAGTGGTCCCTACAGGGACAAAATGATCCGTAATGCGAACACGTGTCCCTTCAATTTCCTCCACACGGCCTTTACCTGATACCTTAATCAAAGGGAAACGTTCCTTACCTACAGCCAGCAAACAAGTCTCGTGCACATTATCACCCTCACCCATCAGCACGATACCGCTTTGACTGATCTGAATCGTACCATGCACAGGATACAAACCACGTTTCAGCAAAATCGTTCCACGATGTCCATCAGCATCCGGCTGCTTGCGCGACACTTCATCAATTGCCGCCTGAATCATCGGTCGATTATCCTTTCCCTCAACCGGAGTTAACACTACGTCTATCACTTTCGGAAATGGCAAGGAACGATTACCATGATGATAACCCACCTGACTGAAATCAGGAATAGTATTCCCCTTTTCATCAGGAATATAAATCAATTTACCCTCGGATGTAATCCGAACGAACGATGACTGCCAACCTGAAGACAATTTAATTTGTCCACACAGACTCGCAGAACAAAAAAGGCACAATATCAGCCAGAAACCTTGAAATAACCTCTTCATTTGTTTTTCATTCTTTATAAACTCACACGAATACTTTGCCCTCCAGACACTAATTTACTCATCACTGACTTCCCGTCTTTTCGAATATCCACCCGAAGTTTATTATTCTCTTCACGCGACACATGAATGTCAAAATCAGAATTGAAAGCACGTATTTTGTTCAGATTCATGTATGCCCATTCCTCCGGTAAACGAGGAGTCAGTTCAAAACTACGCAATCCGATGGGCCGAATGCCGAAAAGTCCTTCCGTATAAATGCGACAATATAGTCCACTCTCAGCAGAAAGATGGCGCTGATCACCTTCTGGCCAAGCCTCAATCGCATAAGGTACATGCTCACCCAGTAAACGACGACGAGAATATTTCTTTAAAAAGGCAACGCCTTTTTCTACTTCACCAGCCGCAATGGTTCCCCGAAGAGCATAAAGCGTAGACCGATCCCAAAAGGTCTTTGTACCAGCTTGTGTCAGCAAACCATCGTCTGTCCACAGACGAGAAGAGAACAATGCGTCAACAGTTCCCTCCGCACGGGTATAGATGCCCATAACCAGTGGCATGCAAATCCAAGAACGGAGAATATCGTTACCCTTATAATATCGGTAACTGTGAAAGCCCTCAATTTCAGAGCCAAAATATTCTTCAATGGATCGCTCCATAGCCTTTGCCCTCTTCTCGTAATCATGGCATTGTTTTCTATCTATCCCGAGTTCACGCCCGAGCCAAGCTACAGAACGCAAAGCATCATAATACAAGGTCGATGTACAGAGATTGGCTTCACCTGCAGGAAAACGGTTCTCCAATTCATCAGAATCAGAAGCCACAACTCCCTCAGGTGTCAATTTCCGATTACAATACTCCAGACACCACTCGATAAGAGGCCACAATTCCTTTGCTTCAGCCAAATTGCCGCGAGCCAATGCATAACGAGCAGCACCATAAGCTATCATCGCCCCATCGCCACGATCCTTAGCACCATGCCACGTCCCAATTCCTTCCGAAATGATAGAACTGGGTATGGGCGTGTATTCAGGATTCATATAACGAGCAAAATGACGAAACGAATTCAGTGCTGACTCATTGCCGATACCATATCCTAAGAAAGGAAAGAAAGGGTTAATATATTCAGCCTGATCATTAGCCCATATTGCAGCATAATAAGCTTCTCCACCAGGGCCGTGCATCAGGCCTCCTTTTGTACGATAAATACTTTCAGCGCCACGAAGTTTGGCAAAAGCAAACATCCGGTTCAAGACTGGGTCAGGTGTCTCAAGCACCAGATTATTCCACCATTGTTTCACCAAATCCAAACGAGCAGAACGTTCTTTCTTCACATCCTCAACTGAAAGCAGAGACTTGTTGACACCCTGGACCTTCTCTCCAGAAAAAACTGCATAGAAATCCAACGAATCACCAGGATTTAACAAAAATACTCCCGAACTGGAAAGAGAAGCTTCCACACGATAACTTCCATATACCCCAGCTTCCTCAGGTGTTGTATAAGCGACCTTCCATTCAGGTACTCGTAGATTAATCGAATTTTGACTATTATTTTTGAATATATATTCCTCAATATATCTAGCAGACTCTGTCGAAGGATAGAAACAACGAGTCACATGAATCGTGTGGTGTTGTTCTTTTCGACGGTGAATATAGCTAAAGTCACTTTCCACGCGCATGATTCCGTTAAATGTCACGCTACGTACAATCTCGTGCAACAACGTTTGATCATTCACGGTGACCAACAATGGAATATTCACGTCGAAACGCTGTTTTAAATTATCCTGTGTCTTGTTGGGCTTCATCCGAAGCATGGGAAACACTAAGCTTCGATTCACATGAAATCTACAGTTAGCATCCACCCCGTAACGAAGCACTACAGACAATTGTTGTCCGCTCATTTCCAAATGATCTTCATGAGGTAGTCTCTCGCTTGGAATCCATTGAATAGATCCATCCTGACAAATATGCCAACGGTCAGCTACGTCTTCTACAGCCCCAACAGGAAGGTAGAGCCACAATGCCATTATACATAAAAAAAATTTCATATCTATCAATCATTTATTTTTCTGAAAATAAGAATAGCACTCTCGAATTTAGTACTCAATGGATTTTCGATTCCCTGTTCCATCAACTCGTTGCCACTAACTACCTGCTTATGGATGCGGAAACGAGAATTTCTTCCCTGTGGCAAATTTACTTCTTCAACTAGATAATCGGCATCAGAAGCCAACCCTTCCAAATAAACTTGAGGTACTCGACCATCTTCCAATTGATATAAATAAACAACAGCATCATTTTGATTAGGAGACACATAACTCAATGAAGCTACTGGATGATCATAAGGGGATATTAAACGGTAAATCTCTCCCTTCATTACCAATGAACGAATGCGTTCTTTATACAATCAGACGCCATCTGCAAGCAGTTCACGTTCACTAGTGGTAGCTTTGTCAAGTGCCAAGTCAATGCCAAAAGCACCGCTCAACGCCACATCGATGGCTAATTTCAGATGCCGCTTTCCCTTTCGAGTGACATGCGCAGAAATAGAACTTGCCGGGAAAAAATGAGAAAATCCCCATTGTATCTTGATACGAGCCAACGGATCGGTGTTGTCGCTTGGCCAAAAGCTGTGAAAATAAGGAAGTGCACCATAGTCCACACGTCCAGCTCCACCGGCACAAAGCATAGCCATGACATTAGGAAAATCCCTTGCAAAACGCCTCATTAATCTATAAAGAGTCCACGTATAATCCCTCCACAAATGACTCTGTTTATTAGGAGGTAAATAGCTGGATCCCGGCTGGGTAATATAACGGTTACAATCCCACTTGACATATGTTATGCCAGGATTAGGCCGTAACGTTTTATCGATAATACCCCATTCAAAAGCTTGTACTTCTGGCCGGGTCAAATCCAAGATCTCCTGATTCCGTCCCAAAATAGGAGCACGTCTAGGTTGAGTAATTATCCAATCCGGATGTTTCTGATAGAGTTCACTTTTCGGATTAACCATTTCCGGTTCCAGCCAAATTCCAAATTTCACTTTGCGCTTAAGCGCCTCGCGGGCAATATACGATAAGCCATGTGGCAATTTTTTAGCGGAAGGCTCCCAATCACCCAAACCGCGTTTATCGTCGTCACGCGAATAAAGGCCATTGCCAAACCATCCATCGTCCAACAAAAAAAGTTCTACACCTATCTGGCGTGCCTCGTCGAACAATTTCACCAACCGTTCTTCATCAAAGTCACAATGGGTAGCCTCCCAGTTATTTAGCAACACTGGACGATCTTTCTGTGAATCGCGTATACCATACTTCATCGCCCAACGATGATAACGTCGACTAGCTTCTCCTTTACCCTGTTTACTATAGGCATAAAGCATAGCCGGAGTAGTAAATATTTTACCTGTTTCCAACTGATAATGTGCCTCTATAGGGTTCATTCCTGTCAACAAACGAAGATTGCTGTTCCAGTCCATATCAAAAGCGAACTGGAAACTTCCACTCCACCGTAACGATCCGGCCAACGCTTCACCCTTCCTCTCGTCGGCTGGAGCATTCAAAGCAAGCATAAACGAAGGAATACGCATTTGATGGGTACGAACACCCAATTTAGAGTCCAAAATTTTAATTCCTCCTGAAAGACGTTCTTCTGACAAAGTTGCTTCTCGCTTATAATTACCGGAAAACTGAGTTAGCCAATATTCGTTGGCTTTAATAATCGGAGCAGCAGAAGCAAAACGGTAAAGAGTCACTGTACCATTTTCTTCATGTCGTACTTCATTCCAAATTTCCATCATACTTTGATTCTCATAACTACGAATATGGACATTGACGTAAAACGGATAAACAGGATCCTTTAATAAGATTGTCGTCTTCCGAATTCCTTTTTCCTCTTCCGTCGTCTGATGCCCCATATAGTGAAGTTCAGTAGATGTATTTCCATCTACGTGAGTGACCTGTAGAGCAGGCTCGGTCAGCACACCATTACCATAAGGAGGGAAAAATTCCCATTCGCGCGAAGGAATCTTAGAAGGCATGGGCACTTTTTGGACAGCATCACCGAATCCCAACTGATACAATCGATTGTCGGTACCAACCATAAAAGTCAGTTTCAGTTCGCCAGAAGTAATTTCAAACCATTCCTTTAGAGGGGAACTATCAGCCGCATGAAGCCAAAGTGTACAAACATAAAATAAAACTAATATGCCAATTCTTATCTTCATATATTTTTGTTATTATTTATCAGTTGTCATAAACTTCCACGTAACCTTGGCTATATTATCAAGCTTTCCCTTTTCTGCCTTGGAAATAGTACCCTTCAAACGACCTTTTTCATCATAGATTACATTGATTTCCCTCCAAGAAAATATTCCTTTTTTATAATCAAACGTTTCTCCGTCATCGTCATACAAAAAATATCGTCCTTCTGCTTTTCCATAATGCCGTATTTCCAGATTTATCTTCTGCCCTGCCTTAGGAGCATGCAACATAGGTTCCATCATTGGTATAATAGCCCCATCCTTAACAAAAACAGGGATATGGTCCAGACCTGGTGATACGGTTATCCGTTCACCGTTACCAACATACTCACCCGTATAGAAATCATACCAATCTCCTTTAGGGAGAACAACATAACGTTCTTTCTGCCCTGTAAACATCGGAGCCACCAAAAGATACTCACCGGCCATGTACTGATCCTTTATTTCTCTCGAAATGGCTTCCATATATGGATTATCATCCAAATTTTCATTCTCCACTTCCATACGAACCGATTGTTTTGGATTAAATCCGGATTCCAAATTGACGGCACGGAATGGAGGAATACCATCAAAATGATAACGTGCAAATTCTGTATACCAATAAGGCATCATCCGCATACGTAAGATTGCATATTCCTTAACTTGTTCAGCAACTTCTGGAAACGACCACGGTTTAGTGCCACTGGACCAAGCATTAATCATGGCCATCGGCGAAAATACCACAGACTGAAAACGTCGCAACCACTCTTCACCCGTCTTAGAACTGCGCACTTCAGGAGTCCACAATACTCCGCAAAAGCCCGAATTAACCAATGCTGTTATAAAATCCTGATGGCTATAATAATCATTATAAATCACATAAGGAAAGGAACTGGCTCCCGCATTGGATCCACGAACCAAACCGAATGTACGCTGATTATATTTTTCATATAACTTTGAAGTAGTACGTTGCATCCACAATCCATATGTCTGACGCATCTGTTCAGCAGGAATTCCACTCGGAAAAGTTGCCACATCGGGCCACAAATATCGATCATATCCATCTACCTCATCAATTTTATAACCGCTGACACCTATACCAATATGCTCCTTTTCCAGTTTATCCATCCAAAGCCGACGAGCAAGACTGTCAGCCATATCGGGAACAATACCACACCATACCGTATGGGAACCGCTAACAGGATACATTTGCTTATATATATCTGATTCAGGAGAAAGATAAGGATTAGTCCACAAATTAATACGCACTCCCTTTTTTGCCGTCTTTTGGATAAAATCAGCAGGATTTGGAAAACGCTTTTTATCCCATTCCAACGTACAGGGATAAGCTTTACTTTGCCAACCTGGTTCCAAACCTATAAAATCCAATGGAAATCCCCGACGTTCAAATTCATCAATTTCTCTTTCTACATCATCAGCCGTATATAGTTTCTGCGTACGTTGTGTAAAACCCAGTCCCCAGCGAGGAGGCAAAGTGCCACCCCCACAGTACAAATTATAACGACGAATGGCATCCATCGGAGAAGGTCCTGCAAAAAGATAAATCTCCACGCCCCGTGCAGGAACCAAAATAGAAACTGCATCAGAATAAGGAGCAGACGTCCAATCCTTATCTGTATTCCTGTCTCTGGCAATCGGGGCGTTAGGACTATCCTTACGTACGCCACTCCCTGCATAAACAGTCAAATAACGAGCTGAATTAACCAAAATGCCATAGCCCAAACTGGATACATAAAAAGGAACAGGAGCATGTGTACGTCCATTGTCTTTACCACCATAATGATCCACGTGTAGATTCAGAATTTTTCCACGCTGATGAGCCGTCTGAAAATTTAGCCCAAACCCAAATATTTGTTCTTCCTTTTCCAACGGTATCTGAAGATATGTCTTTCCATCCTGAACCGTCCCAACAATTTCATTTGCCAACTCTGGCAAATGTACCTCTGGCAAGCGTGTAAAACCTTCTTTCAAAGGAAGAACCCCTGCAACCGTCAACAACGAATAATCCTCTGGCATCCCTATTACACCTTTCCAAACTCCAGGTTCCATTTGTTGCCACACAATCTGTGCCCGTATTGGAAACAACAAAAGGCAAACAACTATTCCTAATAGGATTCTTTTTGTATTCACTTGATTGCTAAAAAATAATTGTTACAAAATCATTTTATGTAAATTCATCATTTGATTTGTAGAAAAGCAGTAGCTACCCCCTCTGCCTTAACCGATACATAGGAAACACCGCCATTCAGCCGCACACGGATTCGAGCCCTGCCGTTTTGGGCCTGTACCTTACGAGAACCGACAGAAGTACCCAGATTCTGAATCAGAGCTCCGTCACCAGTGAGGCCAAAGTAAATAAAGTCGTCTGCATCCAGGCATTTCACACCGTTCCTGTCCACCAAATAAGCCTCAACCTCTGCTACTCCGTCGGTTATTATCGAAGAAGTTACCTCGAGGCGAGCAGGTATCTCCCATTTTTCGGTCTGATATTCAAAGGAAATCTCGTCTTCCACCACAGCCTTTCCATGCGAAACGGCTTTCAGCACATTCTTCCCTTTCTGAAATTTCACGTGCCAATGGAGGCCGGCGGCAGGGAAGTCCTGCGAATTTCTTTTTCTGATACCTTGGCTCACTCCATTCAAAAACAATTCTACCTCCCCGCAATTGGAATAAACCAGCACCTCCTGTTCCTGGTCAGGTTCTCCCCAACGGATGGGCCACGTGTGTCCATAAATATGAACCATTGGCTTGCTGGCCCAATAAGACTGGAAGACGTAATATGCTTCCTTCTTCGTAAAATCGCGCTCCACCACTCCCTTCTGATTGACATAAGGGACAGGATTCTCAGGACGGACAGGTGTGGAAAAATCCTTGAAGGGCCAGTAGGCCGTACCCGTCAGCCACGGCATAGTTTCCTGTTCCTTCAGATGCCAGTCTATCAGGCGTACAATATAGGATTCGCTCCACTCGTTCTTCTTCTTTGTCCAAGCTTTCAGATAGCTTTCCGTATCCCAACCGCCATCAATAACCTCGTTGTGGCGACCGGCATGGCTGTCTCCGCCCCACTCCACATGCAGGAAACGCTTCACCTTCTCCATTTCTTTTCGCGAGGTTTCCTTGTAATCGGTAAACACACCGCCATACCATCCTCGCCAGATGGAAGGTGAATAAACATCCACAATGTCGCTACAGAAGGCACAACGGCGGATAGCCGTCAGGCGACTGGCATCCAAACGATGGGCTAAAGTATGCAATCCGCTCATGAATGCACGAATCTTGGCCTTGTCGAATTCAGGGAAATCATTGGGCCAATCATTCTCATTGCCCAGCCCCCAGATGATGACAGAAGGATGATTGTAGTGTTGCTCTATCATATGAGTGAGCATCCGCTTGGCCTGCGCCTGATATGCCTCACCTCCCAAACCTCCTCGACACCAAGGGATTTCCTCCCACACCAGGATACCCAGTTCGTCACAAAGATTCAAAATGATTTCCGATTGCTGATAATGCCCCAAACGGATAAAGTTGACACCCATCTGCTTCATCATCTTCATCTCCTCCACCATCTGCTCTTCGGTCATCGCTGCTCCCACGCCGGCATGGTCTTCGTGGCGGTGGGTTCCCCTCAACAAAAGTCTCTCACCGTTCAAAAAGAACGGGCCTTTCTCCTGAAACTCATACGTACGGAAGCCGAAACGCTCCGTAGACTCCCATGTCTGTCCATCGGCCGTAACAGATACCCGACAGGTGTACAGATTCGGAGCATCTACATGCCACCAGACGGGTTTCTGAATCTCAATATCTTCCACATGAAAATCGCCCAACGGCACCATCGAATCTATCTGACGAGAAGCCACGACTTCACCTTGCGGATTCTCGATTTCGATAGAGACAAAAGCCGTTTTCACATCCGTGGGATTATAAAAATGTCCTGTAATGTTCACCGCTCCACGCTTGGAGGCAGGCACTTCGGGAGTAATCTGCAACGAACTGACCGAAACAGCAGGCGTATATACCAAATTGACATAACGGTAAAGTCCTCCATAAAGGTTAAAGTCTGACAAGTCGGAAGGAATCATTTCCGCATCGCGTGAATTGTCACAACGGATACTCAACGGCACTTTTCCCTTGAAACGTTCCGCATCTTTAGTTCCCAGAAAACGATTAACCGCTTCCGTAATGTCTACATTCCAGCTGTCGTAACCTCCTACATGAGAGGCTACCTTCTCCATATATACATATACTTCGGTCTTCTGCCCGGCTCCTTCAAACTCCAGCAACACACGTCCGCCGACATAAGGATTGTTCACATCAAGCTGCGTCTTGTACCAACCCGGCCCCTGATAATAATTCACATCAGGATCTACTCCATCTTCCGCATTGAAGCAATGCGGAAGAGTAACCGGCGTCCATATCGGCTGACATTCGGGCTGTCCCTTCCGTACAGGGCGCACCAGTTCCCAAACGTTGCCCACATCACCCTTCAGGAATTGCCAATCTTCAATCAATCTAATTTTTTTGTCTTTGGCCACAGGAATCTTGGCACACAAATCCATACTTACGCAACAAAGACAAAAAAGGAGAAAGCAACAACGTTCAATCCATCCACTCATATGCAATATATTTTTTAACATAAAACCACACCATTACTGTTTGGCATCCAAATAAAGCAGATTAAAACGATCATCGGACTGACGAACGCTATAGGACCAGAAAAGACGTAAATAATCGTCTTTTCTATCAGGATCCAAGCAAGTCGCAATGCGATACAAGTCCTTGCAGAAACTCTGTATTTCTCCATCCCAACCACTGATTTGCTGATAAGGCCATGCTTTCTCTCCCTTTTCTACATACGGAGTCAGGAAATCAACAGCCTTGTAGAAACTCCTCCCGTCCTCCGACTCCATCCGATCGATAGACAGACCAGCCCGTTTCGCCAGGAGCATGATATTGATGACATGGGTCAGATTTTCTCTGGAGTAGTGGAAAGCAAGCGTTCTGCGCAGTTCCTGCGGCTGGCTGCCGTCCGGCTCTACCTGGCGGAACAAGCGTCTTTCAGGGAAAGCCTTGATTGTCTTTTCAGCCAGCCCTCGGTTACCCGAATAGAGAGCGAAAGCAATGATCTGCGTATCGTAGGACACGCTATGATTATTCACACTGGTAGCCTCCTTCTTGCCTTGCGGACTTGTCAGCATCCATTCAGTCAAACGTTCAAACCACGCCTTCAGTGCCTTGCTATCCACCCCTGTAAACGAATGTGACTTTTCCAGCAAAGTCACCGCCTCCAACATTTCGATAAAGGAGTAGGTATCAATAAGTCCCGAACTACGTCCCTTGTTATTGTCCTTCCCCATCACCACCTGCGAATACTCCAGATTCGGATTCATACGAGTAGCTTCGTCCAAGAACCAAACGCGTACCTGTTTCGTAGCTTCAACCGCATACCGCTCTTCGCCGCTGAAATACCAGGCCAATGTCAATGCAATAACCCTGTCCACCATCTGTCCCAAGGGATAGCGGTCGTAATCGAAGATTTCAGGATTTACCTCTCCGTCTTTACTTATGTAGGGAAGTCCGTCAGGCTTCGAGGGATCAGGCCAATAATATCGGGCGATACTCATATAGTCGTGCTTGTCACCACTGGCCGGAACCTGTTTCTTCATCATGACTGAAAGCGGTTCCTGCTTCAACCAGTCGTCTGCTTCCTGAAGCAATGCCTGATAGGAAGTTGCATAAAAAGGAGTCTGAATCTGTTTCTTCACTTTGGCCAGATGCTCCATGTTCCAAACAGAAGTTACTTGGATGACGGGGATTTCTTTCGGCTCGGCTTTCAGCCCCAACACACAAGCACCAAGCACACCTAACAATAAAATAAATCTCTTCATTGGTATTAAATTTTACGTGACATCATTTACAAGTTTCACTTGTCACACACAAAAATAAGAAGCTGATTTCAGAATCATTATCAATAATATCTCCAATCCTGTTAAATTCAGCTCACCCACGCCTGCTCCCCCTGAAAAGGACAAATGCCCTACCCAAACCTTTTTCCCGAACACAAAACAGCCTTTTGTGCTGGGGAAAACAATGGTTCAGGCAGGGCAAAGCAATGCTTTTCGAAACGCACTACTCACCAACTGTCTAAAATCAATTATTCACAGAGTTTGTAAATCTCGCAAGCTGCCATCAGAAAAGCACCCGGTCCATAAAGTTCTGTCATCTCACGTGTCACTTTCTTCGGGTCGGCCCCGATAGGCTGCACCCAACATAGTTTTCCATCCGGATCCACTGCATCAGTCAAAGCTTTCCAACCCTTTTTGACAACGGACAGAAAATCCTTTGCCGGCAGATAACCATGATTGATGCCATACGCCAAGCCGTAAACAATGAATCCTGTTGAACTGGTTTCGGGCGAAGGATAACTGTCTGGGTCGAGCAGACTGGCATGCCAGTAGCCATCCTCACCTTGAAGTTCGGCCAAACGGGTAGCGAACTCAACAAACAAGGCTTCATAGAAAGGTCGGAACTCGGTATCATCATCCGGCAAGGTCTTCAGAATTTCGGCAAGACCCGCAATCACCCAGCCATTACCCCGTCCCCAAAAGACTTTCTGACCATTCGCTTCACGCTGGTCAAAGTAACGGCTATCCCGATAGAACATCTTCTCTTCCCTATCATACAGATAATTATAGGTGGCCTTGTATTCCGCATCCATAAAATGCATATATTTCCGATTTCCTGTCACACGATAAAGGCGGGTATATACCGCCGGAGCCATGAACAAGGCATCGCACCACGTCCAACGCTCCTGCCGCAGATGTGGCACTCTAAAATCGACACTACCATTGGAAGGATGGCCGACCAACCACTCTGTACGGGCCAATGTAGGCTCCAGCATATCCTTTTCCCTAAACTTCTCGTATAAATCTATATAGGTCTGAGCTACACAGAAATCATCCGCATGATACATACGGTTGCCCAATTGCCAACGTTGCCCCGAGAATGTCTTCATCATCCAATCGTAATATGTGGAGTCGCCCGAAAGCTCTGCCCAGTCACACAACCCCATATACCAGGCACCAGCCACCCATCCCCGCCGATCCTTAGAACCATGCTGCGTATTAGGAAACTCACGAATTTGCCAATCAGCGACTTTCTTTCCTATATCTTCAACGCCCTTTCGACTCCATACATTCTCACTCCCAGCTTCGGTTCTCTGAGCTCCATTCGGTTCTCCACCATTGACCGCATAAGCAGCCACTATACTCGCGGACATACAAAAAGCCGCACAACAGACTTTAATCAATGTTTTCATGGATAGAATATTAATCTACGTTTATATTTATTTTGATGTCACAAAAATAGAAGTATTCCACCAAAGATTCTATCAATTATATCCAGCTACTTTTTAATATTGTCCCAAAACCAAGTAGTGCTTAACGAACCATTTGTAAGTAAAGCACAAACTGCTTATAAACAACCGTCCAATTACCTACAAGCTCAGCCAGTCTCCATCATACTTGTTCCTTCTTCATCTGTACCCACTCAGTCGGAGAGTATCCATAAAAATTCTTGAAGCAACTGGTGAAATAGGCATGGCTGTTAAAACCCGCATACACGGCTACTTCTGAAATCGTATACGATGTTTCCAGCAAAAGTTTTGCCGCTATTTCCAGTCTTTTATTCCGTATCAATTCCGTCGGCGACAATTCTGTAACAGCTTTCAACTTCCGATACAGGTTCGATCTGCTTAACCCCAACTCCGAGCTCAACAGATCAATGTTCAAATCAGGGTTGGAGATATTTTTCTCAATGACACCAAACAACTTTTGGGTAAAACGGTCATCACCCGACACTATTTCAATGCCCATTGCATCAGGCGAAAATTTCTTACCATACAATTTCTTCAACTTCTCTCGTGACAAAAGGATGTTTTGTAACCTGCTTACCAGAATTTCAATGTTGAACGGCTTCACAATATAGTCGTCCGCGCCAACCGAAAACCCCTCTTTAATGTGTTCTACCATCGACTTGGCAGTCATTAAAACTACTGGGATATGTTCCAATTGAATATCTTCTTTGATACGCCGGCACAATTCCAACCCATCCATTTTAGGCATCATAATATCGCTCAATACCAGATTCGGATATTTTTGTAAAGTCAGTTCCAGCGCATCCATGCCATTATCTGCCTCCACTATATAGAAATAGTTTTCCAAATATTCCTTCACATATTGACGTACATCCGCATTATCTTCTGCAAGCAAGATTGTCCATTTCCTTTCTGCAACTACTTTTTCCGGCTTTGTCTCCGAAACGATCACTTCTTCTGCCACAGAGCTTCCCCGTTCAATATCCCCTTCAGAATAAGCGGAAGATAAAACCGGTATATAAACGGTGAATGTACTCCCTTTCATTCGTTCAGAATCTACATTAATACATCCATGATGCAATTTGACTATCGTATAGACCAAACTAAGTCCCAAACCTGTTCCTACATCTGTAGGCAAATGTCCTTCAACTTGATAGAATGGCGTAAAAATATGTTTCAATTCATCCTGAGATATGCCACAACCGCTATCTGAGACACTAATAATTGCAAACTCCATCTCTGGAGGCATTTCTTCGGACAATACATTTCGAATACTTTCTGGAATCTCCTGATATTGACATCTTCTTAAGTACAATACTATCCTGCCATTATCTGGCGTAAATTTAATGGCGTTGGACAGCAGATTGAAAACTACTTTCTCAATCAAAGACTTGTCAAACCAAGCATAGAAAGGCACATTCTCTGCATCAAACTCAAAATGAATGGACTTCCGCATAGCCAAATGAGAAAAAGCCAGATGAATTTCTTGTAAAAAAGACGTCAGGTTACTTTTGGATATATGTAAGTCCAACTTTCCTTCCTGACTCTTTCTCAAATCCAACAATTGATTGACCAACAATAACAAGCGTTGTGCATTACTGTAAATCAAATCCAACTTGTTCCGAACGACATTCGTCAGCCCAGACATTGCCACCAGTTCCTGTAAAGGAGATATAACTAACGTCAAGGGCGTCCGCAATTCATGCGAAAAATTGGTAAACATACGTATCTTATTCTCATGAAATTCATCCTGTTGTTTTTGTAATTGCTGTTGATAATAAAGTTCCCTCTCCAGCTTTTGCTTCTTGGTGACATAATACATGATAAGGAACAAAACCGTCAAAACAAGCACGGCATAAAACAGATAAGCGTACCAAGTTCGCCACAAAGGAGGATGAATTTCAATCACGACCTTCCTTGTTTTCTCCTGCCAAATACCGTCATTATTGGACGCTTTTACTTCAAACACGTAAGTGCCTGGAGAAAGATTGGTATAATATGCCTCTGTACGGTTACCTATATAATGCCATTCCTTATCATAACCATGCAGAAAAGTCGCATACTGATTCTGATTGGGAAACACATAATTCAATGCACTGTAACTGACAGACAAGTTATTCTGATTATATTTCAAGTCTATCTTTTCCGTATCATCCAAGACTGCATCCAATATTTGGGTTTCATCCTGCGGATAGATGATCCGATTATTGACAGTCAAACTATTCAAAACCAACGATGGGACATAAGGATTGCGATGAATCTCTGCCGGATTAAACGTAATAAAACCATTGTTTCCACCAAAAACGATCTCTCCGTTCGGTAATACAATGCCGCTATGAGGTGTAAATTCTTCAATGCCAATGCCATTATTTAAATAATAGTTCACAAACGATTCCGAATGCGGATCAAACCGAGAAATGCCGCTTGTCGTAGACAACCATAAATTCCCATTCCCGTCTTCCACCATAGCAGCAACCTCATTATCTATTAATCCCTGCTTTGTTGTATACGATTTAACGATGCCTTTGCCATCCTCATATAAAGCAATGCCTCCTCCAAACATACTTATCCAGATTCTCCCACGTTTGTCTTTCACGATAGATGTAACATAGTTGTCCAATAAACGGAAACTTCCTTTTCCACCAGTATAGTAATGCTGGTAATCCCCTGTCACCAAATTATATCTGAACAAGCCATGATTCCTGGAGCCAAACAGCATTACGCCCGGTGTCAATTCAAACAGACAACGGGCACTAAAGATTGGAAGATTTGTTCCATCCGCCGTTTTAAAGGTATTCTGCATCCTGCCATCGGGCCAACGACATACCAATCCCCTTTCAGCCGCATTTGCAATCCACATACATCCTCTCCCGTCACGTAACATAGAATAAACAGCAGCGGTTTCCTGAGGCAATCGGTAGACAAGCCTATAAGTTTTTCGCTGAATATCAAATTTATAAACAGCACCTTTCGCTGTTCCGCACCAGATAGTATCTCCTTCTAAATACAAACACTTCACCATGTTTTGATTGTACTTCTGCGCAGAAAATCCCTCTATCGGGTAATAACTATATTTCGAACCATCTCCTGTATAATTAAACAAAAGCATGCCACCCCCTTCAGTTGCAATATACAAATCACCATTCCCTCCATACGTCATAATCCCATATACACTCAAATAGACGTTCAATGCCTCTGCCGGATCGTGGAAAACAAAACGATTATTCAACGTACTGGAATAGTTTACTCCACCAGAATAGGTGCCGACCCATAACGTCTGACTTTTATCCACATACAATGCATAAATCGAAAAATGATTCAAATGTCCGCGCTTTAAGGATACATTCGGATGCCTTACAAAATGTTCTGTAGTCATATCCAATGCATATAACCCGTCAAAAGTCCCCACCAGCAACAGATTCTGATATTCTATTATTTTCCGGACATTACTGCTTAACAAATTATCTGATTGCGTAAATGCATGTAGGGTACCCTGTTTCAAGTCTATCCGACAAAGCCCTGTATACTTGCTTCCTATCCAAACCATGCCTTTTGAATCTTCATAAATAGTCGACACGGAATTCCCGGGGAGACAGATGCCAGATGAAGAGTCTGTCAGATGCAAACGCTCCTGCAACTGCATATCATATATCCAAACTCCACCCTCTGAAGTACCTATCCAAAATTGTCCATCATGAGTTTCACATATTGAAGTGACATTATTGTTCTGAAGAGCCTTTACCTGCTGGGAAAGGTTATAACTACCTGTTCCCAAATCACAAATATACAACCCCTGACCTGTTCCAATCCACAAGCGATTACGGGAATCGACCAGCAGACTATTAATCGCCATTTCTTTAACCGACCGATACGGGCTATCAACAACACGTTTTAACTGGTTCGTCTTCATATTTAATACATTCAACCCATGGAATGTACCAATCCACAAATTCTGATGAGAATCTTCGGCCAAACAATAAATATGATTATTGCTTAGGCTCAATGAGTCTGTCGGATCATTTTTATAGATGACAAAGTTCTTCCCATCATAACGATTCAGTCCATTACGTGTGGCAAACCACATATATCCTTTGGAATCTTGGAGTATATCCAGCACTGAAATCTGCGATAATCCATCCTTCAGATTCAGGTTGGAAAAATAAAAATCCTGAGACGAATATGCGTAACTATTTAATATGAATATCCCAACAAGGATAACAAAAAGGTTTATGCGTTTCATGATATTTAAAGTCTTGTTAATGCCACAATAAAAACGGCTTCACAAAAATACAATCTTTTTTGAATGTACGTAACGTTTGCTTATACTATTAACAACAATATTGCATGACTATCTAATAAAGCAAATCTGCCACTTCCCTTTCTTCAGATGCGCCCCTTGTTTTTTCAATTTCCCGTTCACCTTCATCCTCGTATAGCCCTCGGGCAGTTCCAAAATGGCAGTTGTCTCCTCAGGCACAACCAACTCCAATGCGCAGCCGGCCGGGGTTTTCTTCAGATCGGCCCGAATGGAACGGCCGCCGGAAAGCGGTACGCTCACCTTTACCTGATTCAGATTTCCCGAGTTAGGACAAACAGAAAAAGCCTTGAAGCCTGGCTCCACCACCTGGATACCTGCTATATAGCTGCTCAATATGGTCAAAGGGCCTCCGCTCCAAGCATGATTGTAGCTCCCTCCGCCAAAACCTTCATTGCCTATCCCCCAACCTTCCCACAATGTGGTCAACGGGCTGTCCACCATTGCCCCATAGCGCAGCCTCATCCGATCCATGGCATCCTGATAGTAGCCCATCTCACAAAGGGCCTGCAAGACGTATTTCTCCATATAGGGGCTGGCGTGATATTGTTCTTTGAAGAAAGGCCGGATAACGGGGTATAGTTCCTTCGGCAACACTCCTGCCACAATGGCCAAGGCCTGTGCACGATCATCGGGCAAGCCTTTATAATCGGGCGACTTATAATAAGACCCAGTCCAATATTTCTGATGAAAAACCTGATGCAAGCGAAGATTCACCTTGTCCGCCCAAGAGGCTTCTTCCACCTCACCCAACAAACGGGCCATGTGAGCATAGCCCTCCAATGCAATGGAATACCACAAGCTGAATAGAAGCTCCATATCCTTGTTGTCACCCCAATCACCCCAGGTCCATCCACCTTGTCGGGGGATGACAAGTCCGTCGGAAGCGATTTTCCAGACGTGGATATATTTCTTTACTTTGGGGAACACGTATTCAATCAGTTCTTTGTCGCCCGTCCCCATATAGTACGTCCAGAAGCCATAATAGCCCACGCTTGCCAGCATCTGCATGGGCAGTTCATCCTTGTAATTCCCGGCAGGTACAGGAGCAAAGATGGTGCTGTCTGTCCGTTGCCAGTCCATCAGCTCGCAGATACCCTTGCGCGTCAGCCGATGGGCTTTCTCGTCCAAGGCATAAAAGGCTTCACCCAGCTCGTTCACCACGTCGCCCCACCACTGGGCCCGCTCCCTGTCGGGGCAATCCATGTAGGTGTCGCGCATCGTGATGTAGAGTGTGCGTTGCGACTTCGTCCACAGGCGGGTCAGGAAAGGGTCGTCACACCAGAAGCTGCCTGCGAAATCCGTATCATAGCCCGTCTCGCGGTATTTCAACTCCAGCACCTCACAACCTTCGGGTATGGTATAAATAACGTAATGGCCGTTCATCCACCCGCGGCATTCAAACTCCTGAACACCCTCGCAAGTCGTATACTCTGCAAATACATTGGTGGCCGAACCGCCCTGATAGTCATCCGTACGGATGTCAATCCTATGGCCGGCCGCCGCTTTCAGTTTGATATAGGGAGTCACCTGCGCATTGTAAGGCAAATTAGCCAAAATCCGATTTCCCTGCCGCTCCGTTCTTGCATACGTCTTCAGGCCGTAGTCCTTCCACTGAGGGATGGGCCGAACCGCCAAACCATTCCATCCAGCCTCTTCCAACGAAACCAGCCGCGCCCTGCCCCAACCGCTGTCATCATAATCAGCCTGCTGGAAAGGGATATCCTTTCGCGCATCAAAACCGATGTTCGACTCAGGCAAACGATAGTTGGGTTCTTCTCCCTCGGGCAGGTAATACGCAGGATGCCTACGCACCTTCCAAGCACTGTCCGTATCCAACGCCTCGCCGTTCACCGACAGGCGGAAAGCCAGTCCTGGCGTCGGCGAATTGCGATGACTGAAACCGTCCTTACCGAAGTACCACACCAATACGGCCACCAGATTGTCACCCTTACGCAAGCCATGCCTTCCCTGAAGTACATCACAATATGTATCCTTCGGATTAGGGCCGCGTTTCAATCCGCCTTCCCTCACCTGCAATTCTCCGTTCACCCAAAGCCAATACTTGCTGTCTGCCGCAATACGCAGTTCCACCTCCGACGGTTCGTCATTCAAGGGCACATTCATGCGATAGCATAGCCACATGCCGGGCGACACAGTCTCCGAAGCTGGCAACGTCAAAACTTGTGCATACGTCATCCATATACATAAAAAAGAAAAAAACGTAAATGAATAGATATACTTACTCACACCCCTACCTCTTTTCATATTTTTTACAACAAATCGAAAACAGACTTTTAAATCGATTACATCACACTTATTTGTTAGGCATCTCCCATTTCTTTGTCTTCATGCAAGTGGTGTCCAACACCTGATTGCCTGCCTGCATGCGGAAATCGCCTGCTTCGAGCACCCAATGACCGTCATAACCTACAAAAGCCAGGTCGGAAGCCTTCAGCTTTAGGGTAACGGTTTTGGTTTCACCAGGCTGGAGTTCGACTTTCTCAAAGGCACGGAGACGGCGGTTGTCAGGCGTCAGCGAAGCCACCAGGTCGCTGCTGAAGAGTAGAACACTCTCCTTGCCTGCCCGATTACCCGTGTTCTTCACATCAACGGTGAAGGTCAACACGTCGTCGGCAGTGAAGTGGGTCTTGTCCACCTTCAGATTGCTGTAGATGAAGGTAGTGTAGCTCAAACCGAAACCAAATGCCCACTGTACGTTGACAACGGCGTCATAATTGTAAGCCCCTTCCATTTGCTTGCCGATGTGTTCGCACGGCTTGTAGTCGTAGGTCACCAGCGAATGGGGATACTTGGGATAGGTATAGGGCATCTTGCCGCTGAAGTTGGCATCGCCTGCCAGCAGGTTGGCCAACGCGTCGCCGCCATAGTTGCCTGGCAGCATGATGTTGACAACCGAACGGGCCAACGGCTCGATGTCGGCGATGATGCGCGGACGGCCTTCGTTCAATATCAGGATGATGGGCTTGCCTGTCTTGGCCAGTGCCTGCACCAGATGACGCTGGTTGGCAGACAGGGTGAGGTCGTTCAAGTTGCCGGGTGTCTCGCAATAGGAGTTCTCGCCGATGCAGGCCACGATGTAGTCGGCTTGGGCGGCGGCAGCCACGGCCTTTTCGATTTCAGGCGCATTCTCTTCCCACCAGTTGCCCTTCTCATTGTAGGTCACACCAGCTTCGTAAATGACGTTCGCGGCACCGAACTTGTTGATGAAAGCTTCGAGGATGGTATGGTAGGATTCTGAACAATCCTCGGCATTGCTTCCCTGCCAAGTGTACGACCAACCGCCATTAAGACAACGCATGGAATTGGCGTTTGGGCCGGTCAGCAGGATTTTCTTTCCCTTGGCCAACGGCAGAAGGTTGTCTGTGTTCTTGAGCAACACCAGCGACTCTTCGGCGGCCTGCAGGGCCACGGCAGCATGTGCGTCGCTACCGAAGAGCGGATAGTCCTTGAGATCATAATAGGGTTTCTCGAACAGATTGAGACGGTACTTCAGGCGGAGCACACGGCGCACGGCATCGTCAATGCGGCTCATCGGCACCTCACCCTCCTGTACCAGCTGCTTCAGCAGGATGCAGAAGTCCCAGCTGTAGGGGTCCATCGACATGTCGATGCCGGCATTGATAGCCAGCTTGATGGCCTCTTTTTTGTCTTTGGCAATGTGGTCGCGGGCATAGAGGTTGTTGATATCGGCCCAGTCGGTCACAATCATGCCGTCCCAGTTGAGGTCTTCCTTCAGCCACTTGGTCAACAGTTCGTAGTTGGCATGGAAGGGCAGGCCGTTGTTCATGGCCGAATTGACCATAATGGAAAGAGCACCGTTCCTTATCATTTCCAGATAGGGGGCGAAATGCTTCTCGCGCATGTCCTGCACGGTGATGGATGAGGGCGTGCGGTCCTTGCCCGACACAGGCACGCCATAGCCCATGTAGTGCTTCATGCAGGCAGCAATGTGGTTGGGGCCGATGTGGTTGGGATCATTACCCTGAAAACCCAGGACGGCTTCGCGTCCCATCTCAGCATTTACATAACAATCTTCACCATAGTTCTCCCACATACGCGGCCAGCGCGGGTCGCGGCCCAGGTCGGTGACAGGCGCATAAGTCCAGGGAATGCTGCCGGCCTTGGTTTCGTATGCGGAGATTTCGGCCTCGCGACGGGTCAGTTCGCGATTGAAGGCCGCACCCATATTGATGCCTTGCGGAAAGAGGGTACCGCCCCTCGTATAGGTGGTGCCGTGTATCTGGTCGACGCCATAGATGCAGGGAATGCCGATCTCCTCCATCGACTTCTTCTGAATGCGGCGAATGATTTCCTGCCATTTCTCTACAGGTTGTGCCTTACCCTGGGGTACGTTCAGGATGGAGCCCACCTTGTACTTGCCGAAGACCGAATCGAGCCTGGCCTCGCTCAAGCGGAAGTCCTTCGCGTCCTGCCCACCGCTACGGTCCTGCAGGACGTCGATGGTGAGTTCGCACATCTGCCCGATCTTTTCGTCGAGCGTCATCTTCTGCAACAGGCTTTCCACCTGCTGCTCTATCTTTTCGTCTCGGGGAATGGCAGGAGCCACTTGCTGGGCCCCTGCGCTCCATACATTTGCCGCCAATACCAGCGACAACATCCAATTCTTCTTCATGGTATCTATTCTTTTTCGTTTCAATTCTTGTCGGAAAGCATTGCTTTGCGAGGAGAAAAGCACCGTTTTCCTTGGCGGAAAACAATGTTTTTCTCCACCCGCCTCATCGGAATAGCAAAGGCACAAACTCCGTCAGGTAGATGCGCCAGTTTTTCCAGATGTGCCCTTCCTCCGTTTCGTAATACGTGTATTTATATCCCTTCTCATCCAACAGCTTGCGGAAGTCAGCATTGGCTTTATAAAGAAAGTCAGCCTTGCCTATCCCAATCCAGTACAAGGCTGGCTTCTTGGAGAACTGTATTTGCAGTTTCTTGTCAAAGTCATCATAAATGGGCGACTGCACCTTCTTGTCGGGCAGGATGGCTGCCGAGAACAGGCCGATGTAATCGAACATGTCGGGGTATTGCTTGGAAATGTGAAGCGAATGAAAGCCTCCCATCGAAAGGCCTGCGATGGCGCGATTTTTCTTGTTGGCCTTGGTACGGTAAGTCTTGTCAATGAACTTCACGACATCGGGGAAAGCTGTCTCAAAACTGCCTTCCATCGTCTTGGGCAGGTTCATCGTAGGAGGCAGCAGGCCGTAGTGGGTTTCGCCCGGAGCCGCTTCCTGCGAGGCGTTGCCATTGGTCATCACCACAATCATCGGCTCAGCCTTGCCTTGTGCTATAAGGTTGTCCAATATCTGCGAAGCACGGCCTAAGGCTATCCAGGCCTCCTCGTCGCCACCCATGCCATGGAGGAGATAGAAGACAGGATAACGTTTGCCGCTTGTCTCATAACCGGCTGGAGTATAGACCGTCATGCGGCGCTTCATGCCCAACGTAGGGCTGTCATACCAGACGCGCGCCACGGTTCCATGGGGCACATCGTTCACCTTGTACAAGTCGGCACGCCCTCCGTCGATGATGAATACATTGGTCACGCTGGCCACATCGCGAATCATGTAGACATTGCTGGGATCCATCATCTTCAGGCCGTCCACCAGAAAGGAGTAGCTGTAGAGTTCGGGAGCCAACGATTCGGACGTCGTATATTCCCACACGCCGTCTTTCCCTTCCTGCAGGTCGGCCACACCTGGCCCGTCAAACTTGCCGAAAGGAGTCTCGACCTTCTGCGAGGGCAGGAAATCGCCCGTCACCTGCACCTTCACGGCCTTGGGGGCCCGCAGGCGGAATGTCACCGTATGGTCAGCATGTATTTCGGGAGAAACAATCGGAGCGTTTCCCCACAGGGCCTGTTGCGCGAAGGCAACCATGCCCACCAGCATCAAAGCTGCAAGGAAAAAAAATCTTTTCATCATGGTTCTATCGTATTTACAAATTCTCATCGTTTTACCACGCCGAAGTTACACAGATTAATCGTCCGATGCAAGCAAAAAACCGCCCAATCCAAGAATATGTTCATTTCGTGCTGAAAGTTCGGAGATTATCGGTACATTTGCCGCAACAATCAATGAAAGAACACCGCTATGGCACACCGTCTGAACACCAACAAGCAATTCATGATAGGCAACGGCATCCTGGCCTTCGCCGTCATCTTCGTGGTCGTCCTCTTCGTCTACATGAGCATGCGCCTCCAGCGTGAACACGAAGGCGGACGCTACTATGCCGAACACTATACCTTCTCGCTGGTCAAGGGATTCGAAGGCGATTCCGTTTCCATCTTCCTCAACGACAGTCTGTTGCTGAACAAGACCATCGACTGCTCGCCGTTCGACCTTGAAGTGAAGCGCTTTGCCGAAGAGAGTGCCCTGATGATTGTGGACAATGCGACCGAACGGATTTCCCTCTTCGAACTGAGTGAAAAGGGAGGTACCTACCGCTTCGAGAAAGAAGGCGACGAAGTGAAGCAACTTCCGCAGGAGTAACACCCCACCCTTCCTACAAGGAAGCGGAAAAGGCTTTCAGTTCCTGCTTCAAGGCCTCGCTCCTACCGTCGGTCAGGCGGTCGAGCAATGCCCAGAACTCCGCACCATGATTCATGATGCGCGTATGCGTCAGCTCGTGCAACAGCACATAGTCGATAAGATGTTGCGGCAGGAGCAACAGGTAGTAGGACAAATTGATATCCTTACGTGTAGAGCAACTTCCCCAACGGCCGGAGCTGGAGTTGATCTTGACATCGTGGAAAGGCAGGCCATGCCGCTTCGACAAGGCATACAGACGGGGCGGCAGCACCAGCTTGGCATTCCTCCGCAAAGCTTCGCCTATTACCTTCTTCAACCAGGCCTGGAGCTGTGGATCAGAAAAGTCAGTCCCCCGCGGACAGACAATCTGCGTCGCTCCAAACTCCGAACGTGCCTGAAACTGACGGGTGTCCTGCTCCACCAGGCTCAACTTGAAATGCTCCGCTTCAATCCGATAATCCAAGTCTATCAGCTTCGCCTGTTTCTTTGCCTGCGCTTCACGCAGACGGGGACGCAGGGTTTCCAAACCCCTCCTGACATCTCCCCATGTCGCTCCCATCGGAACGGTCACCATGAAGCCTCCCGCAACGGCGCGAAACGTCAGCCGACGGGCACGAGCATTGATCCGCACGCCAATCGTACCCAACTCGTCATCGGCAACCGCCTGCCCGGTCATACACCGCTCTTTATCTTCCATTGTCTGCCTTTCCTTAAAAACACCTTTGCAAAAGAACGAACTTTCATGCAAAACCACAAGCATCTTGTCCACAAAAGCGGACACACTGTCCGATAACGGACAATATGCAAATCTAATTTATCCTAATTATCAACCGGTTACATTTTTGGTACGCTTCTTGCTTTATCTTCAACGAAAAATTAAAAAGAAAAAAGACGCCTGCCCTTGCAACGTTCGGCCTCCGACATCCGTCTAATAGATAAAACAAGAACATAACATTTAAGACTGACAGATATGAAAAAGTTAATGACTTACACTTCCATCTTCCTGCTGGCACTCTCGTTGAATGCCTGCGCCCAATCGTACACCCATCAGTTCAGCTCGGGCAGCTCCTGGCTGGGCGGCACAGAAGTCAAGGCAAGCAATAACTACGTGACCAAACAAATCAAGGTGAAAGACTTCAACCAGATATCGGTCGGCGGCAGCCTCGACGTCACCTACACACAAAAAGCCGGCAAACCGACAGTGAAAATCTATACATCGGACAACGTCGTCGACCTGCTTGACATCAACGTCAAGGACGGCAAGCTGAATCTGGGTTTCAAGAAAAACGTAAAAGTATCCTATAACAAGCTGGAAATCCGTGTGACGTCGGAAGACCTGAATACGGTGAACGTAGCCGGATCGGGCGACTTCGACTTCACCAACGGACTGAAAACCGACCGTCTGAAACTGAACGTAGCCGGATCGGGTGACATCACGGCCAACAATCTCCAGTGCTCACAAGGTTTCTCGGCCAGCGTAGCCGGATCGGGCGACATCACCTGCAACCAGCTTGTGGCTACCGACCTGAAAATCTCTGTGGCAGGATCGGGTGACTTGAAGATTGAAAATGCCCAGGCTACTTCAGTCAATGCCAGTGTAGCCGGATCGGGCACAGTAAAGATCAGCGGAAACGCCGACAACGCAGACTATAGTGTAGCCGGTTCGGGCGACCTCCTCACCAGCGATTTCAAGGTACAGCGCATCTCGGCCAGTGTAGCCGGTTCGGGCGAAATAAAATGCTATGCTGTAGATTTCCTCAAGGCCCGCGTCAGCGGCAGTGGCAGCATCGGCTACAAAGGCGACCCGCAACTGGATTACCCCGAAAAGAAGAAACTATACAAACTCTAATAACAACTAAACTCGACAAATCAAATTCTCTCTGACATCTGCCTGCGGGCAGACAAAACTCTCTGACAAAGGAAGGTCTATCTACGGGCCTTCCTTTTTTTATGGACAAAACCTACAGAAACAATAAAGGGACGCTGCATCACGCGGCATCCCATTTATTTTAGTTAGTTTTTATAAGATTTTTGAGAGAATTGAAACTTCACAGCCTCAACTGTTTTAATAAAGCACACTAACTATTTTTTAAAGCAAATGAAAATGTATATTTAAAAACAATGAAAATTCATCTTTTCTCGACCTCCATCTTTTTCTCCACATGGTTCAGACTGTCTATCATCTGTTTCTCATGTTCTTCGGAAGTCGAACCCGACAAAGCCACAGACGGTGCAGATACCTGCTTGTCTATCGCATCGGGAACGGTCACATCGCCCTCGTTATCAAAGATAGAACGCTGCATGACACTGCCCAACGAAAACATCAGGGCCACTACGGCAGCCGCCTTTGCCAAAGGCATGAAGCGTGAAAGCAACGTCATGCGGCGGGCTTTGAATACGGGAACTTCCACCTGAGCCAAAACTTTGCGGTCGAAGTCCTCACCCAGCCCTTCCTGCTGCAGGAACTGCTGGCATACGAACAAATCCTTGTAGCGGAGCAGGTGTGCAGGCACATCCTTACCGTTGAAAAACGCACGGAGCTGTGCCTCCTCCTCCAGCGAGGTTTCGCACTGCCAATAGCGTTCCAACAATTGTTCTATGTATTTAGAGTCCATAACCATCTATGTTCATAAATTTTTGTTTGACCTTCTGCCGCGCCCTGAACAAGTTTACCTTGACCTGCTCTTCCGTCAACCGAAGGGCTTCCGCTATCTCCTTGTAGCTTTTGCCCTCCACGTCGCGAAGCTGCATGATCAGGCGTTGCTTCTCGGGGAGCTCGCCAACCAATCGATGAACCAGTTTCAAGCGTTCCTTGTTCACCAGCTGGTCGTAAGGGCTCGATGCATCGGGCGTCTGTTCGACTTCGGGGGTCAGCTCCACCGTCTGCGAGTCTTTCTTCTCGCTGCGGTCTATCGCCAGATTGCGGGCTACTGTCAGGCAGTAGGCTTCTACCGATTCCAGCCCGTCCCACTCGTCGCGCTTGTTCCAGACGCGTATCATCGTCTCCTGTACGATGTCTTCCGCCTCTGCCCTGTCGAACGTAATCCGCAGAGCCAGCCGAAAGAGTTTGTCCTTCAGCGGAAGAATATCGGTACGAAAGTCGATTTTTTGCATCTTCTTCTAATGAATTGACGGTTCAGTAATAGAAAAGTTACAGCGGGTATGCACTTTTTTTCGATTTATTTTCGGATGCGGGTGCCGCCCTGTCCGTTGATGGCTGATGCCAAGGTAATTACGACTTCGGACACACCGGCCTCCAAAGCCTCGAAAGAATTCTCCAATTTGGGAATCATGCCGCCCTGTATCACACCGTCGGCCACCAGTTGCTTGAATTCGGCTGACGTAAGGACGGGGATGACGCTGTCGTCGTCGTGCTCGTCGCGCAGCACGCCTTTCTTCTCGAAGCAGTAGACCAGGGTCACGTCGAAAAGGGTGGCCAGCGCTTTGGCCGTTTCGCCTGCAATGGTATCGGCATTGGTGTTGAGCATGTGGCCTTCGCCATCATGGGTCAGAGGAGCCATGACGGGCACCACTCCCTTGGCTATCAGGTCGCCCAGCAGAGCGGCATTCACCTGCTTCACGTCGCCTACAAAGCCGTAGTCGATATCCTTTACCGGACGCTTCACGGAGCGGATGACGTCCATGTCGGCACCGGTCAGTCCCAAGGCATTGACACCACGGGCCTGCAAACCGGCCACGATGTTCTTGTTCACCAGACCTCCATAAACCATGGTGACCACCTTAAGCGTTTCGGCATCGGTAATGCGGCGTCCGTTTACCATGCGGCTCTCGATGCCCAGCCGTTCGGCCAGCTTCGTGGCCGAACGGCCTCCGCCGTGTACCAGCACCTTGCGGCCTTCGATGGCGGCAAAGTCGTCCAACAACCGGTGGAGGGTTGCCTCCTCTTCTACAATCTTGCCGCCTACTTTGATGAGTGTGAGTTTCTCTTTCATATTCCTTCATATATGAGTTCACCACAGAGGACACAAAATTTCACAGGGTTTTCTTCTCCCTCTGTGTCACTCTGTGTCCTCTGTGGTGAAAGTTGGTTATTCCAAATAAGTATATCCGTACAGTCCCGAACGGTAGTTGGCTAGGAACTCCTTGCCTTCCTCGAGCGAGATGCGGCCTTCCTTGACAGACTGGGTCACCCACGTCTCGAGCTTGCGTACCAGCTTCTTAGGGTTGTACTGCACGTAGTCGAGCACCTCGGCCACCGTCTCGCCGTCGATGAGCTGGTCGATGGTATAGCCCTTGGAGTTGACCGACACATGGACGGCATTCGTATCGCCAAAGAGGTTGTGCATGTCGCCCAGAATTTCCTGATACGCGCCTACCAGGAAGACAGCCAGGTAATAGGGCTCCTTGTCGCGCAGGGAATGCAGGGGCAAGGTCGTGGCATCGGGACGGGAGGTGACGAAGTTGGCTATCTTGCCGTCGGAGTCGCATGTCATGTCCTGTATCGTAGCCTCGCGGTCGGGCTTCTCGTCCAGGCGCTGGATGGGCATGATGGGGAACATCTGGTCGATGGCCCACGAGTCGGGCAGCGACTGGAAGAGCGAGAAGTTGCAGAAGTACTTGTCGGCCAGCAGCTTGTTCAGCTTGCGGAACTCCTCGGGACAGTGCTTCAGCCCGCTGGCGATGGAGTTGATTTCGCGGCAGATGCTCCAGTAGAGTTTCTCGATCTGGGCACGCGTATTGAGGTCGACAATACCGTGGCTGAAGAGGTCGAGCGCTTCCTCGCGTATCTGCTGCGCGTCGTGCCAGGGTTCGAGCATGCTGCGCTGGTTCAGGTTGTCCCAGATGTCGTAGAGTTCCTTCACCAGCTCGTGGGCATCCTCGCCCGGCTCCCAGTCGTCGTCCATCTGAGGTAGGGAGGCCGTCTCCAGCACCTCGAAGATGAGGACGGAGTGATGAGCAGTCAGGCTGCGGCCCGTCTCGGTGATGATGTTGGGATGCTGGAAACCGTGCTTGTCGGCCGCGTCGACGAAGGTCGACACGACGTCGTTGACGTATTCCTGTATGGAGTAGTTCACAGAGCTTTCGCTGTTGCTGGAGCGGGTACCGTCGTAGTCCACGCCCATGCCGCCGCCCGTGTCGACGAACTCGATGTTGAAGCCCATCTTGTGGAGCTGTACGTAGAACTGCGACGCTTCGCGCAGGGCGTTCTTGATGCGGCGTATCTTGGTAATCTGGCTGCCGATGTGGAAGTGGATCAGCTTCAGGCAGTCTTTCATGTCTTTTTTCTCGAGGAAGTCGAGGGCCTCGAGCAGTTCGCTGGACGTCAGGCCGAACTTGCTGGCGTCGCCGCCGCTCTCTTCCCACTTGCCGCTGCCGCTGGAGGCCAGCTTGATGCGGATACCGATGTTGGGGCGCACCTTGAGCTGCTTGGCCATCTTGGCGATGAGATTCAGTTCGTTCAGCTTCTCGACAACGAGGAAGATGCGTTTGCCCATCTTCTGGGCCAGCAGGGCCAGTTCGATAAAGCTCTCGTCCTTGTAGCCGTTGCACACCACGAGCGAGTCGGGGTCGGTATTGACGGCAATGACGGCATGCAGCTCGGGCTTGGAACCCGCCTCCAGACCGAGGTTGAACTTCTTGCCGTGGTTGATCATCTCCTCCACGACGGGACGCATTTGGTTCACCTTGATGGGATAGATAATGAAGTTCTCTCCCTTGTAGCCATACTCGTCGGCCGCCTTGTGGAAGCAGCAGGACACCTTCTCGATGCGGTTGTCCAGAATGTCGGGAAAGCGCACCAGCATGGGAGCGGTGACGTCGCGCAGCTGGAGTTCGTCCACCAGTTCCTTTAGGTCGACTTCCACGCCGTCCTTGCGGGGGGTTACCACTACGTGCCCTTTCTCGTTGATACCAAAGTAGGAAGTGCCCCAACCGGTGATGTTGTACAGCTCCTCCGAATCTTCAATACGCCATTTTCTCATTGTCTGTTACTTAGCTGTTTAAATTAGGTTGATATTTTGAACGCACAAAAATAAGCATAAATCTCGTAACGACGGCCATTGCGGGCGAAAATACACACGAATGACAAACATTTTACAGATCCAGCAGCCGACGGAGGCTGGCCACGGAGTCCGCAATCTGGCGGCGGTCCTCCAGACGGCTGCCGTCGAAGCGGTAGCGGGCCTGGCTGTAGTGGGGCATACGGCCCTCCAGCGCACGACCGATGAAGGTACGGAGTTCGTCGTCCGTCTTGCCCTGCAGGATGGGACGCTGCTGGGTGGCCACGCGCAGGCGGCGGAAGAGCACATCGACAGGAACGTCGAGAAACACCGTCTGCCCCTGGCGGTTCATGTAGTCCATGTTGTCGAAGAAGCAGGGCGTGCCGCCCCCGGTCGAGATGACCACATCCTCGAACTCGCCCGCCTCGTGCAGCATGTTGCGCTCCAGCTGGCGGAAGCCGTCCTCGCCCCGCTCGCGGAACAAGTTGGGGATGGATTGATGGAAACGCTCCTCGATATACCAGTCGAGGTCGATGAAGGTCAGGCCCAGCTGACGGGCAAAGGCCTTTCCCAGGGTAGTTTTTCCGGCCCCCATGTAGCCGGTCAAGAAGATACGTATCATAAGTATTGTAGGTAACAGCCTGTAGTTTGCAGGCAAAGGTAAGCAATTCTGCGATGTGTAGGTCCGGAAACGGGAAATATTTGTACCTTTGCCGCATGAAAAAGAAGCAGAAATACTACGTCGTATGGGCCGGCGTCGCCCCGGGCATCTACGACAGCTGGACGGACTGCCAGCTGCAGACCAAAGGTTACGAAGGCGCGCGGTTCAAGTCGTTCGACACGCGGGAGGAGGCCGAGCGGGCCTTCGCCTCGTCGCCCTACGCCTACATCGGCCGGAAGGCAGCCGCAAGGCAGCCGCAGAAAGCCGCCGACGCGGACGGACCACTGCCGCCCGAAGTGGTGGAAAACAGCCTGGCCGTGGACGCGGCGTGCAGCGGCAACCCGGGCCAGATGGAGTACCGCGGCGTACACGTGGCCTCGCGCCAGCAGGTGTTCCACTACGGTCCCGTCTATGGCACGAACAACATCGGCGAGTTCCTGGCCATTGTCCACGGGCTGGCCCTGCTGAAGCAAAAGGGACTCGACATGCCCCTCTACAGCGACAGCCGCAATGCCATCCTTTGGGTAAAGCAGAAGCGCTGCAAGACCAAGCTCCCCCGCGAGCCGCGCACCGAGACCCTGTTCCAACTCATCGAACGGGCCGAGAAGTGGCTGCGCGAGAATACCTACACCACGCCCATCCTGAAGTGGGAGACGGAGAAGTGGGGCGAGGTGCCGGCCGACTTCGGACGGAAATAGACAAAATCCTCTGATGGAAAAGCCTTATTGGCACTCAACCATCAAACGACTCATAATTGTTCTTGTTAATCAAGTTTACCACTACTTTCACCATGATATCCTTTTCCTCCGTGCGGCTCTCGGCTATCATCAGCGTAAGGGCTACAAGAGTATTGTCGGCAATGCGCTTACTCCCGTCCGAATTATAGAGAATGCCGTTGCCGGCCATAAACCACAGAAAGAGGGTGGCCGCAATACGTTTGTTGCCATCGCTGAATGAATGGTTTTTCGTCACGAGGTAAAGCAACATCGCGGCTTTCTCTTCTACTGACGGATAGAGATCTTGCCCGCCAAAGGTCTGATATATTTGCCCGATGGAGCTTTTAAAAGAATCGTCCTTCTCGTGGGCAAACCACTGACTTCCACCGAATTTTTCTTTCAGTTCCGCTATGGCCTGCATGGCTCCTTCGTAGGTAGCATGGAACTTTGCTTCGTTGGTGGTCTGCTCTACCGCCAGTTGCTGATAATCGTACCTGTCCAACGTATCGAGAGCATAAGCGTAATCGGTAACCACTTCCACCAGATTAAGCGCATCATCGGAAGTCAGTGCCTCTTGTGCCTTGACTGTCCGACCCAAAACGGTAACCAACTGCTTCAACTCCGTATAGCGCTGTTCCGTCAAGGCTTTATTGACGGCATAGCCTTTCACCAGATATTCTTTCAGCACCCTATTGGCCCAAATACGGAATTGCGTGCCGCGTTGGCTTTTTACTCGATAGCCTACGGAAATGATGACATCCAAAGAATAAAAGGCAACTGGTTGTTTCACGCCATCAACACGCAAAAAATGCGTGTTGTTCTCTTTTTCCAGTTCACCTTCAGAGAAGACATTGTTAATGTGTTTCCTTATAGTCTTTTCATCCCGATCAAACAGAGCAGCCATTTGGTTAGCCGAAAGCCATACAGTCTCGTTTTCCAATTTCACTTCAATGGATGTCTGTCCATCAACAGTCTGGTAGATAACGATTTTGTCATTCAATTCCATAACCCAATTCCTTAAACATATTCAATACATTCTTTTTTATTCTTCCGCACATTCTATCTTCCTCAGATTTTTAATTCAATAAATCACAACAAATTACTCTCAATATGAGCAAGCAAAATCTTCTTCCGTCCCTCCCCTCCTATTCTTCCGTCTTTTCAGGTGCGACCTGAAGCCTTTTCAGGTCCGTACCTGAAGGCCTTTCAGTCCATACCTGAAGCCCCTTCAGTTCCTACCTGAAAGGCTTTCAGGTTATGGCTGAATATCACCTGAAAACTTTTCAGGTTTTTCAGAAGCAGTACCTGAAAAATCAACACTGATTATCAACGTTATACGAAGCTGAACTGTTCGACCCGCTCGTCGAAGGAGGGTTCGGCGGTAATACCGCGCTTGAGGAAGTATTTCCGAATCTCCGCCTGCTCTTCGGGCGTCACCAGGCGGTCGCCATGCTTGATTTCATAGTATTTCCATCGGCCGAAAAAATTATACACCTTATCCTTTATCCAGACGGCATCGTCGTAGGGGAAGGAACGCAGCTGGCGCAGCAGGCTTTCGATGCCCCGCGCATAGGAATACTTCACGATGGGACGGAAGTGGGGACACTGGTCTCCTGCCAGACGGCGGGCGGCGGCAGGCGACAGGATTTGGATGAACGTATGCTCGGCCGGCACGCCAAGGCCCAGCGCACAACGCAGGCACTGTGCAGCCCGCGGACAGCCTTCGTGCAGACAGAGGGTGTAGGAGGCGGGCAATTCATTGTAGTCGAAATCGGTTATCATAGGCAGAAAAGATGGTTTGGTCAGTTCAGCGACTGCATGTCGTTCAGCCGCTTGTAGTATCCGTTCAGGGCGAGCAGCTCCTCGTGGCGGCCGCGCTCCACAATCTCACCTTCGTAGAGGACGCAGATTTCGTCGGCGTTGCGGATGGTGGAGAGGCGGTGGGCGATGGCGATGGTGGTGCGCGTCTTCATCAGGCGCTCCAAGGCTTCCTGCACCAGGCGTTCGCTCTCCGTGTCAAGCGCCGAAGTAGCCTCGTCGAGGATGAGGATAGGCGGGTTCTTCAGGATGGCGCGGGCGATGCTGATGCGCTGACGCTGGCCGCCGGAGAGCTTGCCGCCACGATCGCCGATGTTGGTGTTGTAGCCGTCGGGCGTCTCCATGATGAAGTCGTGGGCGTTGGCAATCTTGGCCGCGGCGATGACCTGCTCCATCGTAGCCCCCTCCACACCAAAGGCGATGTTGTTGAAGAAGGTGTCGTTGAAGAGGATGGCCTCCTGGTTGACATTGCCGATGAGCGAGCGCAGGTCGCGGATGCGCACGTCCTTCACGTTGGTGCCGTCGATGAGTATCTCGCCCTGCTGCACGTCATGGTAGCGCGGCAGGAGATCGACCAGCGTCGATTTGCCCGAGCCCGACTGCCCCACCAGCGCGATGGTCCGTCCGCAGGGTACGGTCAGGTTGACGTGCTTCAGCACCTCGCGCCGTCCGTCGTAACTGAAGCTGATGTCGCGGAACTCTATCTGATGTTCCAGTCCCTTCAGCGGCTTCGGCTGGACAGGTTCCTTGATGGGATTCTCGGCCAGCAGTATCTTATCTATGCGCTCCATCGAGGCAAGGCCCTTCGGAATGTTATAACCGGCCTTGGAGAACTCCTTCAGCGGATTGATGACACTGTACAGGATGACGAGGTAGAAGATGAACGACGGAGCGTCTATCGTGGAGCTGTTCTTCAGGATGAGCGTGCCGCCGAACCACAAGACAATGACGATGAGGCACGTGCCCAGGAACTCGCTCATCGGATGGGCCAGCGCCTGGCGCGTGGCCACGCGGTTGATGGCGTCGCGGTATTCGTTGCTGCACTTGTCGAAGCGGGCCTCCATCTTCTTCTCGGCAATGAAGGCCTTGATGATGCGCAGGCCGCCCAGCGTCTCCTCCAGCTGTGACATGGTGTCGCTCCACTTGCTCTGCGCGTCGAGCGACTGGCGCTTCAGCTTCTTGCCCACGGTACCCATGATCCATCCCATGACGGGCACCACCAGCAGGGTGAACAGGGTCAGCTGCCAGCTGACGGCAATGAGCGTGGCAAAGTAGACGATAATCAGGATGGGGTTCTTGATGAGCATGTCCAGCGAGCTGGTGACCGACGTCTCCACCTCGGTCACGTCGCCGCTCATGCGGGCAATGATGTCGCCCTTGCGCTCCTCCGAGAAGAAGGCCAGCGGCAGGCGCAGCACCTTGTTGTAGACCTGCCGGCGGATGTCGCGCACCACGCCCGTGCGGAGCGGTATCATCACGGCCGACGAGGCGAAGTAGGCCAGCGTCTTGAACAGCGTCATCACCGCCAGGAACACGCCCAGTATCAGCAGCGTCAGCGAAGCTCCCTGCGCGGCTATCAGCTGCGACACGCCGTAGTAGAAGTTGTTCACCACAATGTCCTTCAAGCCCATGCCCGCCGTGTCCCATGCCACGAACTCGTAGACCTTCGTATCCATCTTGAACAATATCTGAAGGATGGGAATAATCAGGGAGAACGAGAATATATTCAAAAAAGCCGACAGCAGGTTGAGGAACAGCGCCCACACCAGATACTTCTTGTAGGGCGGCACGAAGCGGCGCAGCAGTTGGAGAAATTCTTTCATAACTTATTCTATCGATGTCAGAGGGGACAAAGATAGTGCAATCCGAGGGAAGTACAAAATGAAAACCACGTTTTCAGATTTATACAGACCAACGGCGGCCCCACTTATCAAAAGATTAGGAATAATCCCCCGCATCGCCACTTTTACCGTCCGTTCAGTTGGATAACTTGAAAAAAATACGTAGTTTTGCTTTCCTATAGTAAAACAGCATTAACTAACGAACCGAATAGAGTTATGAGCTTTACCGAACTTTGCAACCCCATCTTCGTGCAGTCCATCGGCGACTATCACAAGACCGACAACGTGGACACCCCCATCCGGAACCCCTATCCGCTGAAGAGCATCGAATACTACCTGTATCTGAAGAACTGGATAGACACCGTGCAATGGCACTTCGAGGACATCATCCGTGACCCGAACATCGACCCCGCCGAGGCCCTCACGCTGAAGCGCCGCATCGACAAGTCCAACCAGGACCGCACGGACCTGGTAGAGCTGATAGACAGCTATTTCCTGGACAAATACAAGGACGTCCGCGTGCAGCCCGATGCCACCATCAATACTGAAAGCCCCGCCTGGGCCATCGACCGCCTGTCCATCCTCGCGCTGAAGATTTACCACATGCGCCAGGAAGTGGAGCGCACCGATACCACGCCCGAGCACCACAAGCAGTGTGCCGACAAGCTGGCCGTCCTGCTGGAGCAGCAGAAAGACCTCTCCACGGCCATCGACCAGCTCCTGGCCGACATCGAGGCCGGACGCAAGTACATGAAGGTGTACAAGCAGATGAAGATGTACAACGACCCCGACCTGAACCCCGTACTCTACGGCAAGAAGTGATGAAGCTGTTGGTGATACGCTTTTCGGCCTTCGGCGACGTGGCCATGACGGTGCCCGTCATCGACAGCCTCGCCCGCCAATACCCCCAAACGGACATCACGGTGCTGAGCCGCCCCTTCGTACAGCCCCTGTTCGGAGGGATGCCCGCCAACGTCCGCTTCCGGGGTGTCGACCTGAACAACTACAAGGGCCTGGGAGGACTGGTTCGCCTCTTCCGCGAACTCCGTCGCGATGGCTACGACACCGTGGCCGACCTGCACGATGTGCTCCGCGGCAAGGTGATCCGCACCCTCTTCCACCTGTCGGGAGCCCGCACCGCCCACATCGACAAAGGCCGGCGCGAGAAACGTGCCCTGGTTCGGGACGGGGCATCGGGCCACCGGCCGCTCCCCACCTCTTTCGCCCGCTACGAAGCCGTGTTCAGCCAACTGGGATTACCCGTCCACACCACCTTCCGCTCCATCTATGGCGACGGGCAGGGCGACCCGGCTCTCTTCCAGGATATTACCGGCTTGCCCGACGGCAAGCCGTGGATAGGCATCGCCCCCTTTGCCGCCCATCGGGGCAAGATATTGCCCGCCTCCACCACCGAGACACTCATTGCCCATCTGGCAGAACGCAGTGATTGCCGGGTCTTCCTCTTCGGAGGCGGCAAGGCCGAAACGCCCCAATTGGAGAAATGGGCAACCACTTACCCAAACGTCACCTCACTGGCCGGCAAACTGAAACTGAATCAGGAACTGGCACTGATGAGCCACTTGCAAGTGATGGTTTCCATGGATTCGGCCAACATGCACCTGGCTTCGCTCACCGCCACCCCCGTCGTCTCCGTATGGGGAGCCACGCATCCCTACGCCGGTTTCATGGGCTGGTACCAGAGCATTGAAAACGCCGTGCAGACAGACCTGCCCTGCCGCCCCTGCTCCGTCTTCGGCAACAAGCCCTGCCGCCGCGGCGACTATGCCTGCCTGACGACCCTCCGGGCGGAAGACATCATCCAAAAAATAGATTCAATCATCCATCAACCTCAAAAGGAGAACAACGCATGAACTGCTACCTGTCACGCAACTACAAGGACCTGAACGGTGCCGGCAACAAGGCCAAAACCGATATGGAACAGATTATGGCCGCCATGGGGTTCAAGAACATAGGACTAAAACGCACTTTCTACCACAATCAGATCATCTCATTCTTTCTGACACTGGCCGGAGTCATCAAAGCGGTGTGTTGCCTGAGAAAGGGAAACGTGCTGTTGCTCCAATATCCGCTCAAGAAATACTTTGCTTTCCTCTGCAACGCGGCACACCTGAAAGGCTGCAAAGTCATTATCCTGATACACGACCTGGGTAGCTTCCGCCGCAAGAAGCTCACGATTCCCCAAGAAATCAGACGACTGAACCATGCAGACTATGCCATCGCTCTCAATCCAAGCATGCAGAAATGGATGAAGGAGCACGGCTGCACAATGCCTACCGGCAGTCTGGACATCTGGGATTATCTCTCGCAGAGCCATTGTCCGCCCAGTATAGACGTGCCGACATCCTACAAGGTGGTGTATGCCGGTGCACTGAACCGACGAAAGAATGCATTCCTGTACCAGTGGGGGAATTATATCAAACATTATCAGGTTTCTCTGTATGGAACCGAACCTGATGCCAGCTCCATGGATGGCAAAGAACATTTCGACATCAAAGGGTTCGTCCAGTTTGATCAACTTATAGCATCGGCCGACGGCCATTTTGGTCTGGTATGGGACGGCGATTCCATCCAAACTTGTTCAGGTAACTTTGGAGAATACCTACAATTCAACAATCCGCACAAAACATCCCTATATATCCGTTGTGGATTACCCATTATCATTTGGGACAAAGCAGCCTTGGCACCTTTCATCCTTCGCCATCACATCGGATTCTGTATCAGCGACCTAAAGGAATTAGATACCAAACTGAATTCTCTATCCTCAGAAGAATACCTTCAGATGAGGGCGAACGTACTCCAAATGAACAATGCCCTGTCCGAAGGACATTATTTCAGACAAGCTGTTTCGACAGCCCTTGAAGCCGTCAAACATACTCTGCCTAACGTCTGAACAACAGATAGCGGCAGACTTTAAACAAATGCTTGACGTACAACTCGATCCTACGGCCCAACTTCCTTGTACGCCAACTTCCATAAATGGTATGCAAGGCAAAAGCATCCGGATGAACATCCACTCCCCGGTTACAGGGAGTGAGATAATAACCGGGATAAATCACCACACCGTCCTCCAAATGCTGCTCCGTGTCTTCAGGTTTGTAGCCTCTGGCATAAGCCATGTCCAGCATCACCACCGGAGAAATCGTCAGGTCGTATGTGCCGTCCGGCTTCAGAAAAGGACGCTGGTTATAATAGTCGAACACCGCTTTGCAATAGGCATTCCCTTTCTCTCCCATCAGAAAAGCTGCCTGTAATTGCAACTGCTGGCCAATATGTTCATGAAAGGTGGCAAAGCCATGCTCAGGGATGAACCGGTCAAAGCGTTTCTTCATCAGGATATCACTGTCCATATACACTCCACCTTCCTTGTAGACAGCATAGAAACGGACCACATCGGCAGCAAAAGCCCACTTACGTGCCATCAGGGCCTCATCGATAAAACGGCAACCGATGGCCTTAGCATCTTCGTACGTCCAGCGTCGCACCTCATAATCGGGCAATACCCGTTTCCAGCTGTCCAAACAAATCTTTATCTCGACCGGAAAAGGGTCGTTGCTGAACCAGCACAGATGGATGATTTTTGGTATCATAACTTCACTACTGTCCCGTAAAAGTGGATAAATAGTTCTTTGAAATTATTGAAATATAGTCAATTACACGGTCTTTTGAAATGAAACGGACTTGATTTTGCAACTTTGCAGTCTAATACAAATGGCTGCTATG